>ENA-ORPK01000045-ORPK01000045.1-human-gut-metagenome-genome-assembly--contig:-NODE-45-length-106748-cov-4.826718_pt1 | contig 106748 bp, 94 predicted proteins | sample MGYA00242139_ERZ509068 | MGnify/ENA primary metagenome ERZ509068 (study PRJEB26280, sample SAMEA2338687) | human gut metagenome | biome: human gut; feature: human-associated habitat; material: faeces...
TCAAAAGTAAACCTAGAATTAAATATAGGCGAATTTGTAGTAATAACAGGAGAATCAGGAAGTGGAAAAAGTACATTGCTAAGATGTCTTAATATGATTGAAGTACCTAGTAGTGGTAAAATAATTTTTGAAGGAACTAATTTGGTAGATAAAAATACTAATTTGCCTTTAACTCGTGAAAAAATTGGAATGGTTTTTCAACAATTTAATTTGTTTAATCATTTAAGTGTTTTAGATAATTTAATGCTTGCTCCAGTTAAACTTAAAGTTATGGGTGAAGGTAGTGCTAAGAGAAAAGCAATGAATCTTTTAGAGAAAATTGGTTTAAAAAATAAGGCATTGAGTTATCCATCAAGTTTATCTGGTGGTCAAAAACAAAGAGTAGCAATAGTTAGAACTTTAATGATGGACCCGGATATTATTTTGTTTGATGAACCAACAAGCGCGCTAGATCCTGAGATGGTTGGAGAAGTACTTGATTTAATTAAAATGGTTGCTGAAGAAAATAAAACAATGATTATAGTTTCTCATGAAATGAATTTTGTAAAAAGTATTGCAACAAGAATATTATTTTTAGATAATGGTAAAATATTATTTGATGGAAGTAATAAAGAGTTTTTTAATAATAAAAATGAACGAATAAAAATGTTTTTGCAAAAAGTTGAAAAATAAAATTGCAATTGATTATATTGTTTGGTATAATTTAATAGAGAATAAGGAGAGGATTTTAGATGAATGCAATTAATGTTAGAAGTGAAATTGGTCCACTTAAAAAAGTGCTTTTGCATAGACCTGGAAATGAACTTTTAAATTTAACACCAGATTCATTAAGTAGATTATTATTTGATGATATTCCTTTTTTACCTGATGCTCAAGCTGAACATGATGAGTTTGCTAGAGCTTTAAAAGAAAATGGTATTGAAGTTGTTTATTTAGAAGATTTAATGGCTAGTGTACTTGAAATAAGTGATGAAATTGAAGATAAATTTATTAGACAATTTATCTATGAAGCTGGTATAACAACACCAAAATATAAAAATTTAGTTTTTGATTATTTAAAGAGTTTTAATAATAAAAAAGAACTTGTATTAAAAACTATGGAAGGTATAAAAATTGAAGAAATAAGTAGAGCAAAAAGGAATGTTGAAAAATCTTTAGTTGACTTAGTTAGTGAAGAATCTGAGTTTTTAGCTGACCCAATGCCAAATCTTTATTTTACAAGAGATCCATTTGCAAGTGCGGGTAATGGAGTAATTTTAAATAAAATGTATTCTGTTACAAGAAATAGAGAAACAATTTATGCAGAATATATATTTAATTATCATCCTGATTTTAAAGATAAATTAGATAAATATTATGATAGATATTTACCATATCATATTGAAGGTGGAGATGTTCTTAATTTAAATAGTCATACTCTTGCTGTTGGTATTTCACAAAGAACTGAAGCTGCAGCAATTGATGAACTAGCTAAGAATTGTTTTAAAGACCCAAATTGTAAGATTGATACAATTTTAGCTTTTAATATACCTGAATCTCGTGCTTTCATGCACTTAGATACAGTATTTACTCAAATTGATTATGATAAATTTACATATCATCCAGGTATTATGGATACCCTTCAAGTTTTTGAAATAACTGAAGGGGATATTCCAGATTCTGATGAAGACTTAAATGTTGTGGAAGTAAATGGTTCATTAGAAAGTATTTTAGAAAAATATTTAGGTAGAGAGATAACTTTAATTCCATGTGCCGGTGGAGAAAAGATTTCTTCAGAAAGAGAACAATGGAATGATGGAACTAATACATTATGTATTGCTCCAGGTGTAGTTGTTGTTTATGATAGAAATAATATTACTAATAATATTTTAAGAGAACATGGTATTCATGTAATTGAAGTAAGTAGTGCAGAATTATCTCGTGGTAGAGGTGGCCCTAGATGTATGAGTATGCCACTTGTTCGTGAAGATATTGAAGAAGTAACTGTAGAAAAGAATGAAAGTATACCTACAATAAAAATAGAAGATTTTATTAAAATAGAAAATGTTAATAAAGTAGATTTAAGAGGCAGAAATTTCTTAACATTACTAGATTATACACCAGAAGAAATTAGATATTTATTAGATTTATCTAAAGATTTAAAAGATAAAAAGAGAAATGGTGTAGAACATAGATATTTAAAAGGTAAAAATATTGTATTATTATTTGAAAAGACTTCAACTAGAACTAGATGTGCATTTGAAGTTGCTGGAATGGATTTAGGTATGGGTGTTACTTATTTAGACCCTGGTTCTTCACAAATGGGTAAAAAAGAATCTATTAGTGATACAGCAAAAGTTTTAGGTAGAATGTATGATGGTATTGAATATCGCGGATTTGACCAAAAGATTGTGGAGGAACTTGCAGAAAATGCTGGCGTTCCAGTTTGGAATGGTTTAACTACAGAATTCCATCCAACACAAATGCTTGCAGATGTCTTAACTGTTGAAGAAAATTTTGGACATTTAAAAGGTATCAAACTTGTATTTATGGGTGATGCTAGAAATAATGTTGCTAATTCATTAATGGTTGTATGTGCTAAAATGGGAATGCATTTTGTAGCATGCGGACCAAAAAGTTTATGGCCAAATGAAGAATTAGTAAGTAAATGTATGGAAATTGCTAAAGAAAATGGTGGTTCTATATCTATGAATGAAAATGTTATGGAAGCAACAAGAGATGCAGATGTTATTTATACAGATGTATGGGTTTCTATGGGTGAACCAGATGAAGTATGGAATGAAAGAATTAATTTACTTAAACCTTATCAAGTTAATATGGATGTTATGAATAATGCAAGGCCAGATGCAATATTCTTACATTGCTTACCTTCATTCCATGATTTAAATACAACAATTGGAAAAGATATATATAGTAAGTTTGGTTTAAAAGAAATGGAAGTTACTGATGAAGTGTTTAACTCATCAAAATCTAAAGTATTTGATCAAGCTGAAAATAGATTACATACAATAAAAGCTGTAGTTTATGCAACTATGAGGGAAGATAATGAGTAAAATAGTAATTGCCTTAGGTGGTAATGCTTTAGGTAAAAATCCAGAAGAACAAATGAATTTACTAAGAAATGTGGCAAAGATTATTGTTAGTCTTGTTAAAAATGGTGAAGAAATTGTTCTTACTCATGGGAATGGTCCTCAAGTTGGACAAATAGCTTTAGCAATGGAGTATTCTTCTAAAGGAGAAGCTAATACTCCATTCATGCCATTTCCTGAGTGTGGGAGTATGAGTCAAGGTTATATTGGTTACGGATTACAACAATGTATTCAAAATGAATTAAAAAAAGAAGGTATTGTTAAATCATGCGTGACTTTAATAACACAAGTTCTAGTTGATGCAAAAGATAGTGCTTTTTCTAATCCAACTAAACCTATTGGAATGTTTTATAGTAAGGAAGAGGCTTTAAAACAAGAACAGGAAAAAGGTTATACTTTTGTAGAAGATGCAGGACGTGGGTATCGTAGGGTTGTACCATCTCCGATGCCAATAGATATTGTTGAAGCGGAAGCTATAAAGAATTTAATTCAACAAAGTTCACTTGTAATTGCTGCAGGTGGTGGAGGTATTCCTGTTATTAGTGATGGGAATAACTTAAAAGGAGTTGAAGCTGTTATTGATAAAGATAGAACAGCATCTCTTCTTGGTAAATTAATCGGGGCAGATAAGTTATTAATCTTGACTGCTGTTGATAAAGTTTCAATTCATTATAATACTGATTTTCAAATTGATTTGGATGAATTAAGTGTTGATGATGCGTTAACTTATATTAAAAAGGGAGAATTTGCAAAAGGGAGTATGTTACCAAAAGTTGAAGCATGCTTGGATTTTGTGAAAAACTCTAATCGTGTTGCAATAATAAGTTCTTTAGAAAAAGCTGAAGATGCAATATTAGGAAAAACAGGTACAGTAATAAAGGAGGAAAATTAAAATGGCAAATGCTAAGAAAAAGGCTAAAACAATGTTATCGTCTTTTTCAATTATTCTAATACTTATATTTGGTCTTGGAATATTATCACATTTACTTCCGAATGCTAAGTTTGTAGGAGATACATTAGTTGATGGAAGTGGTACTGTTGGAGCAACATTATCTCAAGTATTAATGGCTCCGATTAAAGGTTTTGAAAATGCTATTGATGTTAGTATTTTCATAATGATGCTAGGTGGTATGCTTGCAGTTATTAATAAAACTGGAGCATTAGAAACTGGTATTAAAGTGTTGGTTCATAAACTTAAAGGAAGAGAAATTTGGTTAATTCCAATTCTTATGACAATCTTCTCAGTTTGTGGAACAACATATGGTATGCTTGAAGAAACTGTAGGTTTCTATGTATTATTATCAGCTACAATGATGGCTGCTGGAATGGACCCATTAGTTGGTTCTGCAGTTGTACTTCTTGGTGCTGGTAGTGGATGCTTAGGTTCTACGATAAATCCATTTGCAACAGGTGTTGCACTAAGTGCTCTTCCAGAAAATATCGCAGCTGATCATGGATTTGTAATATTAATTGCAACATTCTTATGGTTAACAACTTTAATTGTTTCAATTCTATTTGTTATGAATTATGCTAAAAAGGTTCAAAAAGATAAAGGTTCAACTTTCTTATCTTTAAGAGAACAAAAAAATGCTGAAAAATCATATGGTAGATTTGAAGATAAAAAGGAAGAAGTTAAGTTATCAACTACACAAAAAATTACATTAATATTATTTGGATTAACATTCCTTGTAATGGTTATAGGTTTCATTCCTTGGGGTAAATTCAATATTACAATATTTAATAAATTTACAGGTTGGTTAACTGGTGCTCCATTAGGTGACTGGTGGTTCTACGAAGCAGCTTTATGGTTCTTAATCATGTCAATCATTATTGCAATTATTAATAAACTTGGTGAAAAAGGGTTTGTTGATACATTTGTTGATGGTGCTGATGATATGATTGGTGTTATTCTAGTTATTGCAATAGCTAGAGGTGCTAGTGTACTTATGGCAGAAACTCATTTAGATAATTATATTATCTTTAATGCCGCAGATTTCTTAAGTAAAGTGCCTGAATTATTATTCGTTCCACTTAACTATTTATTACATGTAGTATTATCATTCTTAGTTCCATCTAGTAGTGGTCTTGCTACATTATCTACACCAATTATTGCTCCACTTGCTGCACAACTTGGTTATAGTGTTGAAGTTTCAATTATGACTATGGTTGCTGCAAATGGTTTAGTTAATTTAATTTCTCCAACTTGTGGTGCTATAATGGGTGGTCTTGCTTTAGCTAAGGTTGAATATTCAACTTGGTTTAGATGGGCTATCAAATTAGTAATTCTAATTGGTATTCTAAATATGTTTGTTTTAAGTGTATTTAGTTTAATAGTTTAAAATTTAGGCTCTTCGAAAAGTAGTGAGGAGCTAAAATAACTCCCCATCAGATTCCGAAGAACCGTTATATCAATTTTTAATTTATAAAAACTGTCCGTAGGTAAGAATATTGGAAGATTAAAAAAGTAGATTTTTGTTAAATCTACTTTTTATCTCCTAGAATACGTTTTAGGATTGTGCTTGCTTTTTGTTGTTCTTGACTTGAGTATGGTGTTGATGATAAAGTCTTCTTTAAGTCTTTGTCATCCATTGGGGTAACAGTTTTTATTATTTGTGCTATTGTATCATTATCTAGTAGTTGTTCTCCCATTTCTTTTAATCTTTGATATAAGTAATCTAAATCTTCTATAAAAGGAATTTGCATGTAAGAAAATATTTTTCTTGCTTTTTTAAATGCTAAATTTTTGTTAATGTCTACGAATGGAAACTCTTGATATAAATCATATGAAATGAAAAATCTATAATATGAACAACCTAAGTTTGGTGTTATGTTTGATTTAGCTTTTTCATTTTTTTCAATATTCATTGGTACAAGAAAATGTCTTATATATTGTTGATAAGTTGTATCTTTTTCATTTTGTTTTGAGTCCCAGGTTGGGTCAATTGCAAAAATACCATGAATATTATATTTATCATCATTTAAATAAACTGCGATGGAATCATGTCCTGCTTTTTTTTCATTTTTAGGTGTCCATAATATCTTTTCAACAGGAATATCTAAAACTCCACATAAACCAAAAAGATAATTTGCAAAACCTGCACAAACTATTTTATCATATTTTAATATTTCTGCTAAACTTCTACTTATTGTTTCATCTTCATGACTTTCTTCTTTTTTATAAATTCTTGATTTAACAATATTATAAGCATAAAATAAGCTTTCAGTTGGTGAATAATTTTTGTCTTTAACTTCTTCTATAATAGATAGTAATTTGTTATACATTTCTATTAAATCTTTTAAAGACATTTCTTTTCCTTCATTGTATTTATCATAAAAAGTTACGTTTTCATGAATATATGGACTTCTAAGTATTTTTAATGTATCTTGTAGTGATAAGTCTATCATATTTAAATAGATTTTTCTTTTAGTAAGAAGTACTTTGGTTGGTAAATCATTTATTGTTTCTAATTCAAATGTTGGTGTTGTTGATTTAATTAATTCATAAAGTTTAGAATAAGATAATATAGTTTGTACCTTGTCTGGTATTAATTTTAAATTTATTTCATTAAAATCCATTGATGTAAGTATTGGATTGTTTAAAAAGTTTATATAATCTTCTTCTGATTTAAAAGTCAATCTTAAAACATTACTATTTTCATAGTAATCTGCTACTTTATCATTTTTGTAAAGTTCTTTTTTAGATATAATAATATCAATTTTTAACATACAAAACCCCTTCTTTGTAGAGAGTATATTATCATTTTTACACTTGTTTGTCAATAAATTTAGTGTATTAAATTGAATAATCAAATATTTTAGTTTAAAATAATAATGGGTGAGTAATTGTGAAAACAATAGAAGATATAGATTTAAAAAATAAAAAAGTTGTTATTAGAGTAGATTATAATGTACCAGTTGAAAACGGTGTTATTAAAGATAATTCTAAGATAGAAAAAAGTTTAAAGAGTATTAATTATTTACTTGAAAATAATTGTAGAGTTGTAATACTTAGTCATTTTGGAAGAATTAAAAGTGAAGAAGATAAAACTAAGAATAGTTTAAAGATAGTTGCCAAAGAACTTGCTAATTTGTTAGGTAGAAATGTTAAATTTTTAGATAATTGTTATGGTGAAAAAGTAAAAAGTATTGTTGATAATTGTAGTTTAGGTGAAGTAATATTACTTGAAAATACTAGGTTTATGGACATTCCAGAAAAAAAAGAAAGTGGAAATGATTTAGCTTTAGCAGAATTCTGGGCAAGTTTAGGTGAAGTATATATTAATGATGCTTTTGGCTCTATGCATAGAGCTCATGCTTCAACTGCTGGTATTGCTAAGTTTATACCTCATGCTATTGGTTTTTTAGTTATGGATGAACTTGAACATTTAAATATTTTGATTTCTGGTACACCACATCCTTTTACAGTGTTTATGGGTGGTGCTAAAGTTGATGATAAACTACAACCAATAAAAGGAACCGAACAAAGATTTGATGTTGATACATTAATGCTCTCTGTCGGCTTATTACCAAATAATGCCTTGTTAAATAACATTGGAATCCCTCAATCTAGGTCTAGAGGTTCTTGTGTCAATGAACATATGGAAACCGAAGTTGAAGGAATCTTCTCTTGCGGGAACGTATTGCATGTCCATGACCTAGTTGATTATGTTGTAGAAGAAGGTAGACTAGCAGGGTTAGGCGCTGCTACCTATTTAAAAGGAAATCTCCATAAAGGAGAGCATGAAATCTCTGCAGTTGCCGGAGATGGAATTGGCTATGTTGTGCCTTCTACAATTGACTTAGACAACGCTATGGATTCTATTGAAATTAAGTTTAGAGTTCGTAAACCAAGCAAGAACGTCTATATTGAATACTCTTGTGATGGAAATGTTATAAATAAAGTATATAAAATGGCGATTATACCTAGTGAAATGGAAATTTACAAACTTGATAAAAAACTACTAAATAAAGACTATAAAACTCTCAAAGTTTCACTAGTTAATAAGGAGGATGTAAAATGAAAGAACTAACTTGCATTGTCTGTCCTAGAGGCTGCCATCTTCTTATTGATGATAATAATAAGGTTAGTGGCAATTCTTGCCCTAGGGGTGAAAAATATGCCATCCAGGAAATTACTGACCCTAGGCGTACTTTGACTAGTACAGTTAGAGTCGATTCCAAGCTTCTCCGTGTTTGCCCTGTAAAAAGCGTTGCACCTATTAAAAAAGATTTGGTTATTTTAGCCATGAAAGATGTCAATAAAATACATTTAAAGGCTCCTGTTAAGATGGGACAAGTTGTTTGCGATAATCTAGCAGGAAGTGGAGTAGCCTTGGTAACTACTAGAGATATTAAGGAATAATTATGAGGATTCTTATCGCGTCTGATATACATGGAAGAATTCTAGCGGCTAAGAAGCTAGATAAGCTTTTCCAACGCTACAATCCCGATAAGATTATTTTGCTTGGCGATTATCTTTATAATGGCCCTCGCAATGGGGTTCCTCAGGATTATGATCCGATGGGAACTTCGATTATTCTTAATAAATATGCTCATTTGATAACCGGAGTGAAAGGCAATTGCGATTCTAGGATTGATGAAACTTTGCTTAAATTCCCAATTCAAGATTCAAGAGTTGTCTATTTAAATGGATTTAGGGTTGATATGGTCCACGGGGATTTGCTTACTTCCGATATCTTAAATGTCGAACGTGGCGACATTTTGATGTTTGGACATACCCATGTATATATGTTAAAGAAAGAAGATGGGGTTATTTATTTCAACCCAGGATCGACTTCTTTCCCAAAAAATGGCAATCCAGCGACTTATGGAGTTATGGATGGAATGCATCTAGAAATAAGGAAACTAGATGATGATTTGCCAGTTAAATTCCTTGACTTATTTTAAACCGCTTTCATATCGATTTATTAAACACTTTCCTTTATAATAAAGGAGATTTGAAAATTTGATATGGTTTTAAGCCAATTTATCGGAGCTTTATATGGACGAAAAAATTAGATTATTTGCCTTGGGTGGCCTTGATGAAGAGGGCAAGAATTGTTATTGCCTAGAAGTTGATGACGAAATATATGTCCTCGATTGTGGAGTCAGGGATCCAGACAAGACTATGCCTGGAGTTGATTATGTTATTCCTAGATTTGATTATCTAGTCGAAAATAAATCCCGTATCAAGGCTTATTTTTTAACTCATGGACACGATGATTGCATCGGCGCACTTTCCTATGTTTATTCAGAGGCACCGGCCCCAATTTATTGCTCAAAAGTGACTTATGCCATGCTTGATATGTTCACTAAGCATATTAAGAAAGATATCAAATTCGATTTCCATATTGTTGAACCTACCTCTAATTTCAAAGTCGGCAAGAGAGATATTTCTTTCTTCCATACTGCCCACAATATTGCTGGTAGTAGCGGCGTTTCTATTTCAACAAGCTTAGGGAATATTGTTTTCATGAGCGATTTCGTCGTTGAAAATGCAGCGTCTCCATCATATTTAAACGATATGAATGCTATCGCTAAGATTGCAGAAAGACCGACATTGGCCCTTCTTTCTGAATCAATTTATGCTGGTAGACCTGGCTATACGGCGCCTTTATATAAATTGACTCCACATATTGAAGAAACTATCAAAAATGCCGAAGGTAGGGTATTTATCTCTATTTTCTCTAATGATTTATATAATGTCTCCGAATTAATTAGTTTAGCCATTGCGAATAATAAGAAAATAATTTGCTATGATGAATCGGCTGCTTCAATACTAGCAACCTTGCAAGCTTGCAATGAACTTCTTATCCCTAGGGAAAATTATGCTTCCTTAGATGATATTCTTCGTGTCCGTGACCAAGATACCGTTATTTTGATGATGGGATTTGGTTCGAGATTATTTAGAAAGATTGCCTTGCTTGCATCTGGCCAAAATGAAGACAAGCGTATCAAGCTAAAACCAACCGATACATTCATAATTGCTTCGATGAGCGATGACAATTCAGAAATCGAATATACCGATGCTGCTGATGAACTCTTCCGTTCAGGTTGCCATGTCAATCTTATTTCCAAGAAGAGATTCCTTAGGATGCATGCTTCTGAAGAAGATTTAAAGATGATGGTATCCTTACTTAAACCAAAATATTACATCCCAGTTCGCGGTTTCTATAAGGATTTGCTCCATAACGGCATGCTTGCCTTATCAATGGGAGTTAACTTGAATCACCAAAATGTATTTGTAATGGAAAATGGCTCAACCGTAACTATTACTAATGCAGGGGCTAAGATGGATGCCGATGTTATTACTCATGGCGATTTATTAATCGATGGGGAAGGGATTGGCGATGTTTCCAAACAAGTCCTCGAAGATAGGGCTAAATTAGCCGAAGGTGTTGTCTTGCTTTCTTTAACTATTGATAAAAAAGCCAGGAAGATAATTGCTGGCCCTGATATCCAAATGAGAGGATTCCTCTTCTCTAGGGAAGCCGAAACTGTAGGAAAAGAAATCTCGAAAGTATTCCTTTCTACAGTCGGGGAATTCCTAGAAAAGCCAATCTATAATTCCAATGAAATGAAGCAAAATGTCTATGAAAGATGCCTTCGTGTCATTAGAAGAAGCACTGGCAAAGAGCCGATGGTCGTCCCGCTTATTATCGAAATTTAATCCTAAATAATTTATTTATTGCTTATTTATTTTAGAGGGTAATATGAAACGTTTTGACTATCAAAAAAATATAAAGAAATTGGGTGGATTTTTCTTATCTTTGATCGGATTATTGATATTATTGTCTCCAGGAACTCACCTTTATCCGTTAGCTTATCCTTTTGTTTGCCTATTTGGCATGATTGGACATATCTTGATTTGCTCATTCATTATTTTTCTAGGAATATATTTCCTTTTGCTATCGCCTTTATTTAAAATCCGCTATTACCACTATATCGGATTAGTGTTTTCCTTATTATTTTTATCGTCCTTATTTTCGATAATATTTAATAAACAATATATTTCTTCTAGTTCATTAGAGCCTTTCTTTGATTCCCTTCTTGCAGAAAAAGGAGCCTTGAAGGCCCCATTTGATTTTTCTAGTGGTGGAGGATTAATCGGATATTTCTTTGATGGAATAATGTTTAGATCAACTGGGTTATGGCTAGTAATCTTGGTTTTATCTATATTAGGATTATTGTTAATATTCTTCCTTTTCCTAGATAAATTCATATCTTTATTTAAATTAATGAAGGCTAGAAGAGTTTTGTCTAAGACTAAAAAATCTAACCAAGGAGAAATTGAACAATTCAATATTGATGGATATGAAGCAAATAAGGTAGAACGTGTAGCAGAAGATAAAAAAGAAGAACCTATTATTGCTCCTGAAGAGGAAGATAATTCCTTCTTTGAAGATAAACCAGTCGAAAATCCCTTGTCTTCATTTGTTTTCGAGCCGGCGGGGGATGTTCCTCTTCCTTCTAGAAAGAAAGCCTCCAATTCTCCTTTGCCATCCTTTTCCGATTTAGGACCAAGCGAGATAAATAATCCTTCCCCAAATCTATATGCGAATAATTCTGTTTCGACTTCTGGATTACGTGAAGCAGTGTTTTCCGCCCCTATTAGCAGTGAAGAAATTGTTATAGAAAAAGAAGAAACTAAGCCAATTATTCCTGAAATCAAGGAAGAAAAAGTGCAGATACAGCCATCTATTTCTAAGCCTTCTTTTGCTAAGGAAGAAAAAGTAGAGGCCGAAGAAGAAACTCCGATTGAAGAAACGAAAGAAGAAAGCAATGTTGTTTCTAATCCTCTTTTTGGGAATATCGTTAACGAAGAGGCTAAACCAAATCAAAATATGTCTGTATTTGAGAACAAAAATGAAGTTAATGATAATTCTTCTACTCAACAAGTAGAAAATGATTCTAGGAAGGATAGCCTTAACCTAGAAACCACAATAATTACTTCTTCTTCCTTTAGCAAGCCTATGGAAGAGGCTAGGTTAGCTGAAAATAAACCAATGGAAGATATTAAACCCGGACCAGTTCAAACAGCCTCGCCTAATAATCAAAATAATGCTCCGGCAGAGCAAAATGCGTTATTTAAGAAGGCAAAACCTTTGCCAAGATATACCTTCCCTGGGACTGATTTATTAGTTGTTCATGATGATGCCCAAAATAAAGCCCAGATGGAAGAAGAATGTAGCCATAATAGCGAACTCATTAATGATATTTTTTCCAATTTAAAGATTGGTGCCCATGTCGTTTCTTATGTAATTGGGCCTTCAGTTACAAGATATGATGTCAAATGCGATGATAATTTCTCCGTCTCTGGATTAGGCAAATGCATGGTTGATATCGGAGTCAAACTTGGTGGCGTCCCTACTAGATTTGCCGAAATGGTCGCAGGAAAAGATACATCTGCAATCGAAATTGCCAATAAAAACACTCGCATCGTCGACTTCAAGGAAGTAATTGATGGCATGCCTACTGGAAAAGGGAAGAACTTATATATTCCATTTGGCGTCAATATCGAAGGAAAAGTCGTTTCAGCCGATTTATCCAAATTCCCTCACATGTTAGTAGCAGGTACGACAGGTTCAGGTAAATCTATCTACATGCATTCAGTCATCATGACTTTGATAATGAGAAACCGTCCTGAGGACTTGAAGATAGTCATGGTCGACCCAAAACGTGTCGAATTATCTAAATATAAGGATTTGCCTCATTTGCTTTGTCCAATTATCAAGACTGCTTCGGAAGCCAAGATTTGCCTTAAGAAGCTTTGCGATGAAATGGAAAGACGTTATGAGATGCTTGAAAATGCGACTGTTTCAGGAATTAGGGAATATAACGAGGAATATGCCGAGCCTAATGGATTGGAAAAGATGCCATTTATCGTGGCTTTCCTTGACGAATATTCTGATTTGGTCGATTCTGAAAAGGATATTTCTAGCTATGTATTAAAGCTTGCTGCCAAAGCTAGGGCCGCTGGTATACATTTATTTATAGCAACACAAAGACCTGATGCCAAGATTATTACTGGTACAATCAAAGCCAACTTGCCTGTTAGAGTTGCCCTTATGACTGCGAACGCTATCGATTCTACCGTTATTTTAGGCCAAGGTGGTGCTGAAGAATTAGCAGGGCACGGTGATATGCTTGTTGATTGCTCCTTGGTTGCCAAAAAAGAATTTGTTAGATGCCAATGCCCAATGGTTGAGAATAAAGAAATTAGTGCTGTCGCTAATTTTGTTAGGGATCAACAAAGCGTTGTTTATGACGAGACTTTCCTTGATTTAACCGATACTGAATCTCCAACTAATGAAAATAATGGGGAAGGTGGAATATCGGCCGAAGAAATCAAGAATGCCTCCCAAGAAGAAAAATACCAGCTTATCAAAAGCGATATCATGACTAAGGACTATGCTTCTATTTCCTTTATCCAAAGGACTTATGGGGTTGGTTTCCCTAGAGCTGGTAAAATATTTGCCAGGCTTCAGGCTGAGGGAATTGTTGCTTCTAGTAGCGATACCCCATCTTCATCGAAAGGATGCCAAGTATTGGTTCATTCTAGCGATAAGAAAGATAATGAAAGCGAAAATCCAGGATCTTTAAGCCAATCCGAAACTACCTTCAACTTATAATTTATGAAAAATACCTATGTCAGTGCCAAATTAATCGAACCAAAACTTATTAGAGTTGTCATCTTCTCTTCTCTTCCTTGGGAAAAATACTCTCCGATTCTTGAGATTGATGATACTTCCTTTATTAAACTAGGAAATGGAAAGATATCTTCCTTGCCTTCACTTTGCATGGTTGACTTTGCCCTTGAAAAGGAATTGGAATTAGGACATTCCTATTTTGTTACTTCCCCTCAATATGGAAGAGTTCCTCTAGATGTAAGCGAAGCAACTTCCTTTATTGATTTTGAGAAGAAATATTATTATGGTGGCGATGATTTAGGTGCGACTTATTCAAAAAATGAAACTTCTTTTGCCATTTTTGCCCCTTTGGCATCAAAAGTTTATCTAGCCTTAAAAGATAAAAAAGAGGAATTTTTCAAGCTTTATCCAATGGATAGATTTAGCTGTGGTGTTTATAAGATAAAGATTGAAGGTGACCATGAAGGTGCACTTTATTATTATGTAGTTAGGAATAACGAAGTCGATACCGAGGTTACTGATCCATATGCAAAAGGATCGACAGCAAATGGCAGATATAGCGCCGTTATCGACTTTTCCAAGGTTTCATCTATTAAAGATAACTTGGAATGCCTCCCTGTTTTATCTTCTCCAACTGAATCGATAATATACGAAGCAAATGTCAGGGATATGACTATCTCTAGCTATACAAATATAGTAAATAAAGGAAAATTCCTTGGACTAATTGAGGAAAATAGGACTTCATTAGGCGGGATGAAAGCAGGTTTTGATTATATAAAATCACTTGGTATCACCCATATACAGTTATTACCTGTGTTTGATTTTAAAAGCGTAGATGAACTCCATCCTGAAAAAGGCTATAACTGGGGTTATGATCCAGCTCAATATTTTGCTCTTGAAGGCTCTTATTCCACTAATCCAGAAGACCCATATTCTAGAATTGTTGAATTCAAGAAGATGGTATCTAGTTTTCATAAAGCCGGGATTAGGGTTGTAATGGATGTTGTATTTAACCATGTCTATCAATATGAAAAATCCGTATTTGAGAAAGTAATTCCATCGTTTTATTTTAGGAAGAGGCATAATGGCCAATTAGCTTCTACTAGTGGATGCGGCAATGATTTGGCAAGTGAAAAAAGAATGGTTTCCAAACTTATAATAGATTGCCTTACTTTCTTTGTCTCTACTTATGGTATCGATGGATTTAGGTTCGATTTAATGGGAATAAATGATGTAAATACGATTAACGAAGCTTATTGCAGGTGTAAGAAAATTAAACCTGACATCATTTTCTATGGAGAAGGTTGGAATATGGGTGGCGAGGTGAATGTACCTCTAGCTAATATGTCTAATTATGCCTTGATGCCCAATGTTGGTTTCTTCAATGATTTCTTTAGAGAGTCCGTGAAGAAATATTGCAGTGGAGATTTATATAATCTAGGAAATGCGATGAATAGTTATATTGGCAGTTGCATCGATTTCCATGCGAAGGCAAAGTTTCTAAATGCCAATCAATCGATAAATTATGTCGAATGTCATGACAATATGACTTTTTTTGATTCTTTAGGAAAGCTGAACCATAATTTAAGCGAAGAAGATAAATGCAAGATAATAAATTTAACCAACGCGTTCACGATGTTTTCCTTTGGTATACCTTTTTTCCATGCTGGACAAGAAATAGGACAATCCAAGTTTAATCACGAGAATACATATAACGAAGGTGATTATTACAACAAATTTTCATATTCATTACTAGAAAAAAGAAAGTCGATGTATAATTACTTCGTCGAGCTTATTAAATTTAGGAAATCATCAAGATTTTTGACTCTTTTTGATCCTAGAGTTATTGATTCATCGACTTATGTCGGGGAATATTTTGGGTCTATAAAGGTTAGCTTTAGCCTTTCTAGCCTAGTTTATCCCCATAAGGAAATTGGATTCTATTTCAATCCAACTCCAGTTGACATAAACCTCCCATCTAGTGTTTATGAAGTTAATTTGCTTGAAGCTTCAAAAACAAAAGAAACTAGGATAATTCCTAAACGTTCTTGCCTTATTTATTATATTTGAGTCTATTTCCCGCAAAAAATTATAGGAGAATTTTATGATTTCGTCTGTTTTTTTGTCGGGTCGTCTTGGAAAAGTATTGCCTAACGGCCTCCGTATTGTCGAAGTGGACCGTGTTTTGCCTCTAGATGGAGGAAAATATGTCACCGATTGCTTCAAAGTCCGTTCCATGCTAAATGAAACTTCTTCCTTTTATAGAGGAAAAGAAGGATGCCTAGTCATCATCAAGGGAAGACTAGAGATGGATGAAAAAGAAGGGTTAATTATAATAGGGGAGTTAGAAGAAGTATTTTCTCTTCCCGAAAAAATGCAAAAATTCGTAACCGTAGAGTAGTTTTTTTCTTCATTTGGTTTATAGTAAAGGGGTATGAAAAAAATTATTAAGTTTTCGTTATTGCTTCTTAGATATTTCCCATCAATCGCGCATTATTATTTCTTTTATCTTCTTAGATATTCGAAGAACCCAAAGAAATATCCAATTGAGGAAAGATATTTTAGGATTAGGAAACTAGTCTTAAAGGTTTGCAAAGGCTTTAAAATCGAACTAGATGTAGAGAATAAAGAATATTTGCTTAACAAGAATTCTAGGACCATCCTAGTTTCTGATCATATTTCTGTCTTAGATATCGTTATGCTTATAGCCTTATCTCCGACTCCGGTTTCTTTTGTTGCTAAATCTAGTGTCAAACACCTTATCTTAATTGGCAAGGTTTTGACTTCAATCGATGGATTCTTCCTTGATAGAAAAGATCCTAGAGATGCGATTAGGATATTTAGATCTGCGACTGAAAATATGAAAAATGAGCCTGTTTCCTATACTATTTATCCAGAAGGAACGCGAAATAAATACCCCCTTACTAAACCAATGTTAGATTTCCACCCCGGTTCTTTTAAACTTGCCTATAAAGCCGAAGCCGATATTTTGGTATTTGCTGAATTTGGTACCCAAAGGATATTATCCAATAGCATGGATAGATCCAATTTGATCCAAATGAAATTCTTCCCTCCTATCAAATATGAGGATATCAAGGATAAGAATACGACCGAAATTGCTTCTATTGCTCATGAAATGGTTTCAAAAGAAGTGGAACTAATGAAAGGAAAATACATTAGTTATTTTGCTTCTAAAAAGCATAAGCATAAACCGGTTCACGGATTCAAGGTTGATTAATATGAGAGAAAACGAAGAAAAGAAATCCTCTTTATATAAGACAACGTGTGCTGGTTTGGTTATTGCTTCCTTAGCAATATTTTTAGGTGTTATATTTTCGACAAGGAATTTTGTCTCTTCTTTAGAAAATAATCCAATCTGGCCCTATTTAGCCTTATGCTTACCACTAGGGATAATTTACGTTGCGATTGGTGTATTGGGCATGGTTTTCTTTTCTTTAGAAAATAGAACTTATTCAAAGATAGCTTTATTCATTATAGGATTAATCTCAGGGATTATATTTATATTATCTTCCATCCCTGTTTTTGTGGTTTTAAAAGATATCGCGATTGGGATATGCGCGATTGGAATTGGGATTTGCCTTATATTCATTTCTTTTTTAGAAAGGGCTTAATAGTTTCTTCTTAATCCTTTTGGATAATGGTTTTTGGCAGTTTTTGAGCTAATTTTTACTAATCCTAGATTAATGCTTTTATAACTAACCGTGTGGTATCCATTTGGATAATCTAGTTGAAAAGTTTCGCCAGCTAGGTATTTTTTGGTTTGCTCTATATTTAGTTCTATATTATTTATCTTGCTAAATTTCCCTAGATGGAAACTTGGAATTTCTATTTTTCCTAGTGAAGATACTTCGACTCCATACCTAATTAAATCTAGATTTGTCTTTATTGGTCTAGTGGCTGAATATAAGGTGTCTTGAACCAATATGTTGCTTCTAGAGTTATCTAAGTATTGAAGGAATTCGCTTTTGCCTTTAAATTCCTTTTTGCTTTCGAAAGGAATTATTTTCCCTTCGCCCTTTTTCCTTAATAAAGCGATAAATTGACCTTCCCCTTTATATAGATGAGGCAAAAGACGAATCGATTTAGGCAAATCTTTATGATGGTAGAAGCTTTTATTATCTATCGGGGCATCCATTATTTCAAAATCAGGATGGCTAGAAAGGAAATCCAAGATTACTTTTTCATCTTCTTCAAAAGAAAATGAGCAGGTAGAATAGGAAATTATCCCTCCGTTCCTAACGAAAATAGATGCTAAATGAAGAAGCCTAGATTGGATAGAAGCACAGTCTAAAACCTTTTGGTAACTCCAATCAAGCAACGCCTCCTTATTTTTCCTAAACATAGCAGATCCAGAGCAAGGAGCGTCTAGGATTATCTTGTCAAACCTAGATTTGTAATTAGATTCTTCTTTTTCTAAATCGCCACAAGTAATGACTATATTTCCTAGCCCCATCCTTTCGACATTTTTTGATGTTTCCAGGCTTCTTTTATAGGAAATATCATTGGATATAATAAGTCCTTTGTCATTCATTTTTAGACTTGCCCCAATAGTTTTTCCTCCTGGGGCTGCAGCCATGTCTAGAATAACCTCGTCTTCTTTAGGATCTAAAAGATTTATTACCATATTTGAAGATGGGTCTTGGATATAAAAAGCTCCGATATTGAAAAGAAGGCTTTTACCTAACTCAAGTTCTTTTTTATCAAAATAAAATGAATTGGGTATCAAAGGATTTTCAACTAGATTTGGATAAAATTCCAAAAGTGTCTTTTTATCGATATATTTTGTATTTAAGAATAATCCAGATACTTCTTTGCCGTGATTAATTTCATCTAATAGGAGCCTAGATTGCTCATCTCCAATGCTATTAATTAAATTTGTTTCAAAATCCATATGAACATTATATTTTTAGTTTACTAAAGTTGGTATAATTTAATTAGATATTTTTATTGAGGTATTTTTTTATGAGAATGGTTGATATTATCGAAAAGAAAAGAGATGGATTAACCTTAAGCGAAGAGGAAATCAATTTCTTCGTCAATGGTTTTACAAAAGAGGAAATCCCTTCTTACCAAGCTAGTGCCTTGGCTATGGCTATTGTCTTCCAAGGTATGAATAAGGAAGAGATTGGTGATTTAACTAAAGCCATGATGCATTCTGGCGATATGATCGACCTTTCTTCAATTAAAGGAATCAAAGTCGATAAGCATTCGACTGGTGGAGTTGGCGATAAGACTTCTTTGGTTTTAGGTCCGCTAGTAGCTGCCAATGGGGCAAAATTAGCCAAGATGAGTGGCAGGGGTTTAGGGCATACTGGTGGAACTCTAGATAAAATGGAATCCATTCCAGGGATGAGAATAAATCTAAGCGAAGAAGAATTCATTAAACAAGTCAATGATATAGGCATTTCTATTATTGGCCAAACTGCTCAGATAGATCCTGCCGATAAAAAGCTTTATGCCTTGCGTGATGTTACGGCTACTGTTGAATCCATTCCTTTAATTGCCTCTTCCATCATGTCTAAAAAATTAGCGTCAGGCTCAGATTGCATTCTCCTTGATGTCAAATTTGGTGATGGGGCTTTTATGAAAAATATCGAAAAAGCCAAGGAATTAGCCAAAACCATGGTTGATATCGGTTCTTATTTGCATAGGGATACAAGAGCAATTATCACTGATATGGAAGAACCTTTAGGTATGGCAATTGGAAATGCCTTGGAAGTAAAAGAAGCTGTTATGACGCTTCAAGGCAAAGGTCCTAAGGATTTAGTCGATTTAGTTACCTATGCTGGTGCCATAATGCTAGAACAAGCCCATATTGTCTCTAACTTTGAAGAAGGAAAAGAACGAATTAAAAAGTCCGTTGAAGATGGTTCCGGATATAAGAAATTGTTGGAGATGTTTAAAGCCCAAGGTGCCGATATTTCTTATCTAGAGGATTTATCTAAACTTCCTTTAGCAAGCCATGTTGTCCCTTTATATTCTGAAAAAGAAGGTTATGTAAGCAAATTGGATTGCTTAATGCTAGGTATTTCAGCGATGAAACTTGGGGCTGGAAGAGAGACAATGGATGATAAAATCGATATGTCGGCTGGTATTGTCTTGAACAAAAAATTAGGAGACAAGGTCAACAAAGGTGAATTACTTTGCTATATCCATACGAATAAAGATTGTTATGAAGAAGTTGTTAAAGACGTCATTTCTTCTTTTCACATCCAAAAAGAACCTGTTAAGATTCATCCAATTGTTCACGAATATATAAAATAAAATGAGAGTTTTAGTGCAAAGGGTTTCTAAGGCTAACCTAAGTATTGATAACAAGCCTTTTTCTTCGATTTCTAAAGGGGTTTGCCTTTTGGTAGGTTTTACTTTTGGAGACGATAACAAAATCATTTCCAAAATGGCTGAAAAGGTTTCAAAAATGAGGATTTTCGAAGATGAAAATGGAAAGACTAATCTATCTTTATCTTCGGTAAATGGGGAGATTTTAGCAGTTTCCCAATTTACTTTGTATGGTTCTTTAAAAGATGGGAATAGACCTAGTTTTACTTCTTCTTTGAATTATATAGAAGCCTCAAAGCTATATGAAGATTTTCTTTTGGAACTTAAAAAATATGGTTTTAAGGTCGAAAGAGGGATATTTGGTGCGGACATGCAGATTGATTTAATTAATGATGGTCCGTTTACGTTAATGTTAGATAGTAAGGAACTTTTCTTATGAAAGTAATGATTGGATTAAGTGGCGGTGTTGATTCGGCAGTCGCTGCATATTTATTAAAAAAGCAAGGTTATGAAGTTGTTGCCGGTTTTATGAGGAACTGGGATTCTTTGGCCAATAATGACTATTTAGGGAATCCTAATGTTAATGCAAACCAATGCCCACAGGAAAAAGATTATGAAGATGCTAAATTAGTAGCAGATAAACTTGGTATCCCCTTATTAAGACAAGATTTTGTCAAGGAATATTGGGACAATGTATTTTCTTATTTCCTAAAGGAATATAAAAACGGAAGAACCCCAAACCCTGACGTATTTTGCAATAAATACATTAAATTCGATTCTTTTTTGAAGTTTGCCAAATCCCAAGGCTGCGATTATATTGCCATGGGTCATTATGCAAAAAGAGTCGATGTCGACGGAACTAGCTATATTTTTAAGGCATTTGACAAGAACAAGGATCAATCTTATTTCCTTTCTTTTCTTAACGAAGAACAGATTTCATCTTGCTTATTCCCTTTAAGCGATATCGATAAAAACGAAGTTAGGCGAATTGCACATGAATTAGATTTAGCTTCAGTCATGGATAAAAAGGATTCGACAGGTGTCTGCTTTATTGGGGAAAGGAATTTCAGGTCCTTCTTACAAAATTATATGCCTGCAAAAGAAGGGGATATAATCGAAGGAAAGACAAATAAGGTAGTTGGCAAGCATCAAGGTGTCCTTTATTATACGATTGGTCAAAGGAAAGGGCTTGGAATCGGAGGCATAAAAGGGGAGGAAGACGGTTCTTTTGTAATTTATAAAAAAGACGTTAAAAACAATATCCTTTATGTCGCTCATCCTAGCGAAAGGTATCTTCTTACCTCGACTTCTTGCTATTTGAGCGATGTCAATTGGGTTGGGCCTAAGCCAAGTTCTCCACTTGAAGTAGGTGTTAAATTTAGATATAGACAGCAAGACCAGAAATGCACTTTAACTTTTGAAGGGGAGAAGATTAGACTAGATTATCCTCAAGGTGTAGAAGCGGTTACTCCAGGCCAAATAGGCGTTATATATGATGGAGAAAAGATGCTTGGTGGGGGAATAATTGAATCAACTTATTATAAAGACAAAAGGACTGATATTTAAAATCTATGGCTAAGAAGAATGTAAATAAGAAAATAATAAAGGAAGGCAAAAAGGCCTTTAAAAAGAGCCCTTTGGCATTCGTTTTCCTATTTGTTTCGCTAATTTGTATCGGATTTAGCTTGTTTACTACTTATGATTATTTTATTGAACCAAAGATAAATAGGCAAAAATATGAGCCAGAGATAATTTATTCTGCTCTTGATGCAGACCCAATTAGTTTCCATTTCCTTGAAGCTGGCAATGCAAATACCGGCGACTGCGTTTATATAAAAGCAGGGGAGAACGATATTTTAATTGATGCTGGGTCTAGGGCTAATTCTGCTGCGACCATTTCTTCTTATTTAAATAAAGAAGGTAGAGTCGAAGATAACAAACTTGAATATGTAATTGCAACTCATGCCCATCAAGACCATATAGCAGGTTTTTCTGGAGTAAATGATCCTAATAATAAATCTAACAAAACAGGTATTCTTTATAATTACAAAGTCGATAATTTAATTGATTTTTCTTATTATGAAAGCGGATCGACTTTAATTGATAATAAGAATCCAGTTAGTTTGGATGGCGCAACAGAGGTATATAAAAAATATGTCGAGGCTAGAAATTATGCTATTGATAACGGGACGAATTGGAAAGTCGCTTCTGAACTTACAACAGTAAATAATAACTATATAGTAGAACTAGGGAAGAATCTAAAGATGGAAGTTCTTTATAATTTCTTCTATGACCATACAAAAAAAGACATAACTTTGCTTAATGATGATAATGTTAAATTTTCTTCCTCGAAATTCTCTGACCAAAACGATTATTCCGTTTGCCTTAGATTTATTCAAGGTGACAGGGAATTCTTATTTACAGGCGATGCCGAAGAAGCTTCTGAATATAGCTTAACCAAATACAATAAATTAAACAAAGTCAGCTTATTTAAGGCTGGACACCATGGCTCTTATACGGCCTCGGGGAATGCCTTGCTAGAAAAGATACAGCCTTCCTTGGTTTGTGTTTGTTGCTGCGCGGGTAATACCGAATATGCAAAAAGTAACGAAAGGACTTTCCCTGCCCAGGATTTTATCGATAGAATCTCACTTTATACCGATAAAGTCTATGTCACTACTTTGGGTGATTTTAAAGACAAGAGCAAATATACTTCTATGAATGGGAATATCGTAGTTACCTTTAAGGATAAACCGCTTATTGAGTGTTCAAATAACAATACTCTCCTAAAAGATACAGAATGGTTCAAATCAAATAGGAGTATGCCAAAAAATTGGCAATAAAACTCTATGTAGTTTTAAAAAAGGATAGTATGATAGTTGTATCGGGAATTTGCCACTCCCCCTTATGCGGGTAATTCCGCCGTAATCTAGCGTTAATAGTAAGTCAAGATGCACCTCCAAGGTGAAGAAGGATGGTACCGCGCGAAAGCGTTCCTTCATTGAGGGGTGTTTTATTTTTTTGGAGAAAAGAGTATGAAAAAACTAACAGGAAGCCAAATTAGACAGACTTGGATCAAGTTCTTTGAAAGCAAGGGACATAAATACATGAAAGGTGTCTCCTTGATTCCTCAAGGCGACAAATCATTGCTTTGGGTAAATGCAGGTGTTACAGGACTAAAGAAATATTTCGATGGTAGCGAAATTCCACCATGCAGAAGAATCGTAAATGTCCAGAAATCTATCCGTACAAATGATATAGAAAATGTCGGGCATACCGCTAGACACCATACATTCTTTGAAATGCTTGGTAATTTCTCTATCGGTGATTATTTCAGAAAAGAAGTAATTGAATGGGCTTATGAAATACTTACTTCGCCAAAATGGTTCGATTTAGATAAAGATAAGATTTATGTTACGTATAATCCGACCGATTTAGAAACGTTTGAATTATGGCAAAAGCAAGGGGTTGATAAATCTCACCTTATCCCATTAGAAGGTAATTATTGGCAAATCGGAGAAGGACCATGCGGACCAAATACCGAAGTTTTCTTCGATAGAGGTGAGAAATATGACCCAGAACATTTAGGTGACAAATTGCTTCGCGATGACTTAGAAAACGATAGATATATTGAGATTTGGGGAATTGTCTTCTCTCAGTTTAATGCGGTCAATGGAGTTCCTAGGAGCCAATATAAAGAACTTCCATCCAAAAATATCGATACGGGTTCAGGACTAGAAAGATTAGCCTGCATCATGCAAGGAACCGAGACTAATTTCGAGACCGATTTATTTACCCCGATAATCAATGCTACCGAAGATATTTGCCATAAACCATATGAAGGCGAATATCTAATGCCATATAGAGTTATAGCAGATCATGCTAGATGCCTTACTTTTGCCTTGAGCGATGGGGCTATTTTCTCTAATGAAGGTAGGGGATATGTATTGCGCCGTATCATTAGAAGAGCCATGAGATATGGGCAAAAACTAGGTATTAATGAGCCTTTTATGTATAAGCTTGTTGATGTAGTCGTTTCTTCTTATAAAGATTTCTATCCTGAATTAGAAGATAAGAAAGAAATGGTTGCTAAGTTAATAAAAGGCGAAGAAGAAAAGTTCATCAAGACTTTGTCTGAAGGCGAAGCTCTCCTATATAAATTCATTGAAGGAAAGAAAGAATTAGACGCCGAATCTAGCTTCAAATTATATGATACATATGGATTCCCGATTGATTTAACAAAGGAAATTTGCCTTGAAAAGGGAGTCAAGGTCGATATCGATGGGTTTGATAAACTCATGGAAGAACAAAAAGAAAGAGCAAGAAAGGCTAGGGGAGAGATTTCTTCTTTCCATAAGCAATCAAAAGACTTGCTCCAATTCAAGGAACCTTCTACATTTAATTATGAAAAAACTAGCCTCGTATCGAAAGTAAATGGTTTATTTAAAGAAGGTGTCAAAGTTGATTCTATTGTAGATGAAGGCGATGTTACATTCGTCGAAACTCCTTTCTATGCTGAATCAGGCGGACAAGTTAGCGATACCGGGACAATTTTCTCCTCTAGCTTTGAAGCTAAAGTCGTTTCAGTTTCAAAAACTCCATCAGGAGCCCATTTGCATCACATCAAAGTTATAAATGGAAGTGTCAAAGTTGGTGATGAACTAACTTTATCTATCGATGTAGATAGAAGGCATTTAATCGAAAGAAATCACTCTGCAACTCACTTATTACATGCTGCGATTTGCGAAGTCTTAAATGAACATGTTGACCAAAAAGGTTCTTATGTTGATGAAAATTACCTACGTTTTGATTTTGCCTTTAATGAAAAACTTGAAGAAAGTAAATTGAAGGAAATCGAGGCTTTAGTCAATTCCAAAATCGAAGAAGGAATCGAAGAAAAGACTCTTATCCTTCCAATAGAAGAAGCTAGCAAATTAGGCGCTGAGATGGAATTTGAGGAGAAATATGGAGATAAGGTTAGAGTTGTTACCTTCTCTTCTTTCTCAAAGGAATTCTGTGGTGGAACACATGTTAAAAATACCGCTGACATCGGCTTATTCGTTATTGAAAGCGAAGGCGCTTCTAGTAGCGGAGTAAGAAGAATCCAAGCCTATACTTCTAAATCTGCTTTCTCTTATTTATTGGCTAAGAAAGAATTGCTATCCAAGATTGAAAATTCTTTAGGAAATATTGCTGATAAAGATATCGAAAATAAGGTTAATTCCTTACTTAATGACAACTCTTCCTTGATGAAAGAAAACAATTCCCTTAAGGATAAATTGTCTTCATTAAAGGCAAAAAGCCTTGATTCTAATTGGAGTGAAGTTAATGGAACCATGTTGTTCTCCAAAGTTATCGAAGGAGAAAGAAATGATTTGCTGACTTTAGGCGATAACTTAAAGGGAAAATATCCAAATTACGTTATTGTTCTTGCTTCTTCAAGTAAGCCAAAAGGAGCCTTGGTAATATTTGCTAAAGGCAAGCTTGGTGCAAATAAGGTCATGAAATCAATTGCCCCAATTCTAGCTGGAAATGGTGGCGGAAAAGAAGAGATGGCTTCAGGTTCGGTTTCTGATTTATCTAGATTCGATGAGGCTATTTCCAAAGTTAAGGAGCTTATCAATGAATAAGGTTCTAGGACTTGATTTGGGTACTAGAACGCTAGGTATTGCTATTTCCGATGTCTTGGGCATCGCCCATGGCTATGAAGAATTTAGGTTCCTAGAAGGAGCCTATAAACAAGCCATTAAAAGAGTACTTGAAGTTTGCGAAAAAGAAAAAGTAACTGAAATTGCCCTTGGATATCCACTTAATATGGATGGAAGCGAAGGCGAAAAGGCTTTATCTAGTAAAAGATTCAAGAATAGTTTGCTTGAAGCAAATCCAAATCTTAAAATTAGTTTGGTCGATGAAAGAATGACAACGATAATTGCGACCAAAAGATTACTTGAAGCCGATTTGAGTAGAAACAAAAGGCATAAGGTAATTGACAAGCAAGCTGCTGTTGTCATCCTTGAATCTTATTTACAAAGAAAGGAATTTGAAAACAATGCTTGAGCCAATTAATGACGATGATATCGTTATAACTGACGAAAATGGCAATGAACAATTATGCAAGATATTGTTCTATTTCCATAACGACAATAGAAATAAGGATTATTATTTCATCTTTAAGCAAGAAGATCCTGATTCTGTCATAGTTTTATCTAGTGAAGACGGAAATAGTTTCCAAGAATGTAGCGACGAAGAATTCGAGGAAGCACAGGAAGTATTTGAAGCTTATAATGAAGATCCAAAGATACAGCAGGCAAAGAATTAAAACTTATCTTGTTAGTAGTAATGGTAAATAATATAATTTGCTAGACATAGAAGGAAGAAATATGGCAAACAAGAAAATAACACTTACAAAAGAAGCTAGAGAAGAATTAAATCAAGAATATCGTCATTTGATTGACGTCGAACGTCCTGATGTTATTGAAAAACTTCAATTAGCAAGATCTCAAGGCGACCTTTCCGAAAACGCTGACTATGACGCAGCTAGAGATAGGCAATCCCAAATCGAAGCTAGAATCACCGAATTAGAAAGAATATTCCAAAATTCAGTCGATGCTGATGAATCAGTAGTTTCTGATAAAGTTGGTATTGGTTCAATCGTTGAATTCAAGAATGTTTCTGATAATGAATCCAATAGGATCAAGATCATTGGTAATATCGGTGCTGATCCAATGGCTGAAACCCCAACAGTCTCCAATGAATCCCCATTAGGAAGAGCTTTATTAGGACATAATGTCGGTGATAAGGTATCTATTGCTTGTGAAGAACCTTACATTGTTGAAATAACTGATATTTCTAAATAATTTTTGTACCCTTTTCTAACATTGACCTCCTACTTAATAGTAAGGAGGTTTTTTATTATGAAGACAATCATAATAATTGTATGTATGGCCATGGTAGGGTTAGTGGCCTTTGGCTTTACTAGCAAAATAATGGATGGGGAGATTATTGATCAAGCCGTTACTTCATCTATGAATACCAATATGATAACTTTAACTATTTCAGGAGAAGTAGTTAGGCCTGGGTCGTATGTTTTAAAAGAAGGATCTACTTTAAATGATTTAGTTTTAGCCGCATCTGGACTAACTGGGAATGCTGATTTACTCGCATTTAATTTGGATTATGTGTTAAAAGATAAGGAATATTATATTGCTCCGGTTTACGATAATAGCAATACGTGTTCAGATAAACCAATCGAAAAGACTAATATTAATTTAGACGACGCTTCTACAATGCAAAAGATTGCAGGATTTTCAAAGACTGTTTCTGAAGCAATTGTTGCCTATAGAAGTGCAAATCCCTTTAAGGCGATTGAAGAGATAAAGGATGTTACAGGGATAGGTCCTGCAACATATACTTCTGCTAGGAACAAAATTACCATCCGCTCCAGTGGGGTTTGATATTATGAAAGCCCTGTTCCTGCTTCTTGGGCTTTCATGTGGATGCTACTTAGGATTTTATATAAAGTCTTTAACATCCATCTACATAGGCTTATTAAGCCTCATAATTTGCCTTTTTTCTTTGTTTAAGAAGCAGGGTGGATATTTTATAGTCCCTTTTTCGATAGGCTTGATTTTAAACGTTATTTTTTAGAGCCATCCTTAGGAAAAGGGACATTTTCCTTATTGGTAATCCAAAGAAAGGAAAATTATGTAATATGTAGTAATTTCCTACATAGATTCATTGTTTATGATAAAGAAAATGCTTTTGAAGTAGGAGACTTTCTAAAGGTAAACGGGAATATAAAAGAATTGCTTATAACTGAATATGAAAGCAAATTCTCTTTTAAAGAATATCTAAGATCCTATGGGGTTAGAAACGAATTGGATATAAATTCATTTGATTATCTAATTAAGAATCCAATAAGAATAAAGCATATAGAAGATATCTTTTTATCTAATTTCGGTGGGAATGAAAAAGCATTGATTTCAAGCTTGCTTTTTTCAAGAAAAGATTATGAAAATGAATTGATTAAATCTTTTTCTTCTTTGACAATTCTATATTTAGCTTCAACATCAGGAATGTTATTTTCCTTTGGAATCAAATGCTTTAGGAACATTGCATCTAGATTTGCAAATGAAAAAACGGAAGAAATCTTGGTTTTAGTATTCGCATCAATTCTTTTTGTTTTTAGTAAAAGCAAAATTGGCTGTTTAAGGGTTTTATTGCTATTATTCTTACGTTTTGTATGCAAAAAGAAAGGATATAAACTAAATTATTTAGAGCAAATCAGCATTGTTGGACTTCTAATTGCCTTTATTGATTTCCATAATGTTTTGCAAGTTGGATATATAATTGGTTTCGGCCTTTCTATCTCCATTTATATATTTAGGCCGATGATTGCAAAATATAAAAGAATACCTAAAGCGTTACTTCTATTTTGTTATATAAGAATATTTTTATTTCCTTTTCAATTGTCATTTAGCAATGGTGAATATCATCTATTTTCTTTTATATTCTTCTATTGCCTATATCCTTTTATTTTGACTATCTATATTCTTGGAATTTTCTCTTTATTTCTTTTTCCTTTGATAGTTCCCATAAAAGGAATAACATCGATAATAAAAGCCATGTTAGAGGCGTTTAAAAAGGTTGATTTTTGTTTGAATTTCTTGCCCATTTCAAAAGGAGAAATTGTTATATTTTTTATTGTTTTTAGCATTGTTTTAATATTATTAGATTTGAAAGAGCATTTAATAAAAACAACTATTTTAGCAACTTATCTATTTTCTATAATATTTTCTTATATACCTACGATTAATTTGATATCACAAGAAGTTTCATTTATAAATGTCGGACAAGGGGATTCAATAATAATAAGGGACAAAAGCAAAGTAGTCATGATTGATACTGGTGGTAATCTTAGCTTTGATATGGCTAAAGATGTTTTGATTCCGTATTTAAGGAAAAAGAGGATTTACAAGGTAGATGCCTTGATTTTGACCCACGGGGATTTTGATCATGATGGGGCGAAAGAATCCTTGATAAAACATTTTAATGTAAAAGGAGTATTTGATAAAAAAGAACAATTTCCTTATTCTGTTGGTTCTATCAGATTAGAGAATTTGAATAAATATAATCTCGAAGGAGAGAATGAATCTTCCTTGGCACTTTATTGCGAATTCATCAATAAGAAATGGCTTTTCATGGGAGATTGTCCTAAGGAAGTAGAACTTAATATCATTAAAGATCATCCAGACTTAGATTGCGATATTTTAAAAGCAGGGCATCACGGATCAAAAACATCTAGCTGTGCAGAATTTCTAGACAAAGTTACCCCTAGTGAAGCAATAATTAGTTGCGGTGCTAAAAATAAATATGGACATCCTAATAAAGAAGTCATTAAAAGATTAAGTGAAAGAGGGATAAAGATAAGAAGAACTGACAAAGAAGGCACTATTTCCTATTTTGAGTTCGGCTAATTTAGTATAATATCTTTCGAGATGGTAATACTTTATTATTCAACAGATGCCCAAATGGCCTATAGCATGGGCAAAAAACATGCACATAAGCTTGAACCCAAAAGAAATGAATTCAATTTTGTTTCCCTTAATATGGCGGTAACTACCTTAAATACGCTTTATGAAGAATGTGAGATGATTCCCTTGGGCTTTGAAAGCAAGACCATTTTGGCTGATGGCTGCTACTTTTTTGCAAAAACAAAGACCAAACCTAAACTTTTGCCAGACGATAGTTATGACAAGATGTCTACTTATCTATCTAATCCAAACATGCAGGTTAATCTTATTTTTACTTGTCAGGCTGAAAAGATAGACGAAAAGAATCCTTTAGTTTCCTTAATCAAAAAGGTAGGGGTTATTAAAGAAGTAACTTTACCAAAACCAAATGAATATCAAGCTTATATGGAAAGATATTTCTCTTCTAGAGGTTGTTCGATTGCTAATGATGCTGCCAATGAATTAATTAATAGAGTCGGCTCTGATTATGGCCGCTTCATGCAAGAAATCGATAAATTAGCATCTTATGCAAATGGTGAGCAAATTGGCCTTATTAATGTGGAAAAGCTAGTGGCTGGAAAAGACGAAGACGATGTTTTTGCTTTATCAAATGCCTTGATTAGAGGCGATATAAAGAAATCGATTACTATTTATAGGCAATTAAAACTCACTTCAATAGATGAAGTACCGCTTATTGGTATGCTTGCTTCCCAATTCCGTTTTATGGATATGGTTAGTTTCTTTGATAATAGAGGACTTGATTCAAATGCAATTGCAAGGGAATTAAAAGCTTCACCTTATAGAGTCGAGATTACTTTAAGGAATTTATATAGAGCAAAAAAAGGCGATGTAGCAAGAGTTATTGAGATGCTTTACCAAGCTGATAAAGATATTCTTAGTGGACGTTGTAGTGGTCCATATGCCTTTGAAAGATTCCTTGCTAACTATAAAGGATAAACAAAAAACCGCCAAACGGCGGCTTAATCTGCAATTCAAATATTACTTTAAATTAGTGACAACTTCTTGTAAGTGGGCTTTTTTGCGATCGGCATTGTTTTTAGCAATGATTCCGTCTTGGGCGACTTTATCAAGAATTGACATGGCTTCGGCTAAAGCTTTGACTGCTTCTTCCTTTTTGCCTTCGGCTGCTAAGGTTTCAACTTTTTTGATAGCGGTGCGGGCTTTGGATTTGGCGGCAGCATTGCGTTGACGAGCTAATTCATTGGTTTGATCGCGTTTGATTTGTGATTTAATGTTTGGCATTTGTCTAATCCTTCTATTACTAAGCGGGTTTAATATTAGCCTTTAGACTAGAAGAAGGCAACTATTTTGTTGCTTTCGAATTACTTTTACCTGTTTTTTCTCCATATTTCAAGACTAATATTTCCTTTGTAAAGTCATTTACCGTTCCTAGGACTCCATATTTATCTTCGACAATTTCGATTTTGAAGGCCTTGTCCAAAGTCTGAACCATCTCTATATAAGACATTGAATCTCCGCCTAAATCCGTAGTCCAAATGGCGTTTGGTGCAATCTTAAATTCAGGTAACATCAATATTTTCGAGAATATTTTGGTCACTTTGGCCATTGTTTTTTCTACGTCTTCTTGAGGGTAGCCATCAAAAGAGATGATTTTCTCTTCCTTTTTCTCAAAATTGATAAACTCATCAGAGCCTTTTTGGATAGCTTCCTTTATCATAAAGCGTTTAACTTTCATCGATCCAGACATTGGTAGTGGCTTCTTATCTACAAGTATTTCCTGGATTTTTTTCTCATTAGGAAGAGTCTCGTTTATCGATTTGATATCCGCATATATTTTCTCTACCTCTTCCTTGGTGACAGAATTATCAACTTCGCAGACTAATACAATCTTCTCTTCAGTTTCTCCTTTTAGTCTTGCACCAAGGCAAACTACGTTATTAAGGTTCTTTATATCCTTGAAATAAGTCTCTATTTCATCAGGATAGACATTTTCCCCATTAGAAAGAATAATTGTGTCTTTGATTCTTCCTTTGATGAAATAGTAACCTTGGTCATCTTTTGAAGCTATGTCGCCAGTTGGGAAGAATTCCTTTGAATAATCGACGTTTTTTAAGACTCCACCGATTATTTCCTTGCTGTGGCAAATACGACTTCTTACATAAAGTTGGCCTGTTGTTTGTTCAACATTGCCATTATTTCTATCTTCACCAATTCTAAATTCTATTCCATGAAGAGGCTTACCGATTGAACTTTTTAATCTTTGTTCGATGCTAGGGGATAATTCTACCGATACAATACCGATTTCAGTCATTCCATAGCCGTTATACAAAGGATATCCTAGACCATTAATTAGATTTTGGGTTCTAGGGGAAAGGAAACCACCTCCAGAAATACAGTGTTTAGGAGACTTGCCAAGTATTCTTTGCTTAAAGATATTGGCTATATGCTTTGATCCGCCTAAACCTGCTTCCTTCTTTGTTATCTTATTAGTATTAAAGGCAATCATTTTCTCGAATACATCGGCTTTTCTTTTACCTATAGTTGATACTGTCCTTGATACTTTTTGGGCAACTCCATCCCAAAACAATGGAACTGAATAGACATGTGTGCATTTGGCGTTTTTAATAGCAAATATTAAATCATTAGTAGCCATTGAAGATGGATAAACAATAGTCTTTCCAAAAAAGGAATACCAAAGCAAGACGGCGATAAATCCGAATATGTGGTGGTATGGTAGCATTGCTAATATCCTTGTTTTTCTTGGATAGATAATATCGTTTGTGATTTCTCCCATGTTATATGCGGCACAAATCTGGGCAACCATGTTTTTGCCATTATAAACCATTAATTTTGCATCACCGGTAGTTCCAGAAGAACAGAAAATCATATGGTTTGCCCAATCAGGCCTAAATGAGTAGTCAGGTTCTTCGTTATATATTTCATTTAATCTATAAGAACGGCAAATAAATGTCTCTTCATCATTAGCAATTAAGGCCTGGGCTCCAGCTTGCTTTAATAAATTATTGGTGTTTTCCTTTGGCAATCTAGCATCTATTAATAGCGGAATGTGTCCTGCCATTAATAAAGCCCAGAAAATAGTTGGCCATCTAGGAGAATTTTTTAGCTTTATACCAACGACGCTTCCAGGGGCGGTATTTATTAATCTAGAAATCTTTGAAGCCGTCTTGAATGTGGCATCTTTGAAGTTTTCGTATGTTGAAGAAATCTGTTTATCGGATTCATCAAAATAAATATAAGCCTTGCCGCTTGGATTCCTATTTACTATCGCATTATATATATCCTGGAATGTTTGGCTTGTCTTTTGCAAATCATCGCAAGATTTTTTTATAAATTCACAAACCTTTTGTTTTTTCTTATCCATTCTAAAAGTCCTTTTATGATTAACCTTGATATTAAACCACTTATAAAATTAGAGAAAGAATAATTTTATCGGAGTGTCTATAAATCTCCAATAGTGGTAAACTTTTCTAGAAGCAGGAGAAAACATGAGATTTAATTCTATTGATCAAATCAAAATCGTTTATATGGGTACTCCATCCATATCAAGCAAGGTATTGGAAGGCCTTATAAATAATAATTTCAATATTGTCGCATTAGTTACTAATGAAGATAAAGCAGTTGGAAGGAAGAAGATATTAGAGCCTACTCCTTGTAAAAAAGTAGCTTTAGAACGCGGTATAAAAGTCTTCCAACCCCACAGAATAAAAGATGATTACTCCTTTTTGAAAGAAATTGATTTCGATTTGATTTTAACTATGGCCTATGGGCAAATTGTCCCTAAAGGCGTTTTGGAATGCCCTAAAATTGGCTGTCTTAATCTCCATGGCTCCATTCTTCCTAAATATAGGGGAGCCGCCCCGATTCAAAGAGCCATAATGAATGGGGATAAGACAACTGGCATTACATTAATGGAAATGGTTGAAAAGATGGATGCTGGGAGAATGTATGATAAAGAAGAAGTAATAATCGAAGATAATGATAATTATTCTTCTATTTGCGATAAATTGTCCTTGGCATCTATAAAAGTTGCAACTAGAAGCATTTTGGATTATGCAAATGGCGAACTTCCTGGAATTGAACAAGATGAAAGTGAAGTTACTTTCGCTAATAAAATAAAACCAGAAGACGAACATTTGCCAATAAAGGAATTAAACTGTAAACAATTTAATGATTACGTTAGGGGTCTTTCTTTAACTCCTGGGGCTTATTCATTTATCGATAATCTTAAGTTCAAGATATTTGCTTCCCATACCTTTTCTAAGGAAATCAAAGGTGAGGTCGGTCAAATTGTCTTGATGAAAAAGGGCGTTTATGTCCAATTAAAAGACGGAATTGTCTTGCTTGATAAAGTTCAACTCGAAGGAAAGAAAGAGATGGATGGCTTATCATTTTCTAATGGTTCCCATTATTTAGAAGGCAAGGTTTTGTCTTGATGGAGAAAATAGAGAGAAGATATTTGCATTTATCCGTCCATCAATTGGTGGATGCTATTTTGCGTAGTGGCGATATAGACGAAAGAATATATAACACCGAGACCATGAAACAAGGGTCATTGATTCATTCTAATTACCAAAAAAACAGGAATTCATCATATCTTTCTGAATATCCTCTATCAGGAACATATTCAGTTGAGGAAGGTACTGTTTATCTTCAGGGAAGGGCTGATGGAATCGATTGTTCGAATAAAAAATATGTAATCGAGGAAATCAAATCTACGGTTGAGGATTTGGAAGAATTCTTTTCGACTCAAGAGCAGTGGCATCTAGGCCAACTTCTTTGCTATGCAAGGATGTTTATGGAAGAAAAAGGCTTGGATAATATCGAAATTAAGCTTGTTTATATCTCCCAAAAAGAGACCAATAAGCAAATGAGCAAGCTCTATTCGTTTTCTTATGAAGAGGTCAAAAGCAAAGTCGATGATATCATCAGGACATATTTTAAGTTCTCAGAACCTTATTTTTATCATCTTAAAAAAAGAGACGAATCCGCTTTTAAAGTAAAATTCCCTTATCTAGACTTTAGGCCTGGTCAAAGAGAAATGGCCAAGTATTGTTATTCTGTAGCGAAAAATGGCGGAGTTTTGTTTGCTGAGGCTCCTACAGGAATTGGAAAAACAATTTCTTCTATTTTCCCATTCGTTAAGAACTACAAAGAAGGGAAAAAGGATAGGATTTTTTATTTGACTGCCAAAAATAGTGGGTTTAATAGCGCTCTTCAAGCCGTTGGCCAACTTCGTGATAATGAATTGGACATCAAAGATATTTATTTGCATTCTAAAGATAAAATGTGTGCTTTCCCCGGAAAAGCCTGTAATCCGATAGACTGCCCATTTGCTAAAAATTATTATGGCAAAATAAAAAATGCATTGCTTGATGCCTATAAATTAAATTGTTCTTTTGATCAGCCGTTTTTAATCCAAACAGCAAGAAAATACGAGATATGTCCTTTTGAATTTCAATTAGACTTATCTCTTTGGTGCGATTTAATCGTCATGGATTACAATTATTTCTTCGATCCTTATGTATATTTACAACGTTATTTCGATGAAGGGATTGATCAAACCAAATATATGGTTCTTGTTGATGAAGGACATAATTTGATTGATAGAAGCAGATCAATGTTTTCTGCATCTTTATCAATATTTGAATTAAAGAAAGCTAAAGCAAGTTTAACTAGCAAATCTTTTGCTTCTTCAAAAAGGGCTTTGAGTAAGGTTGAGAAAGCATTAAAACCATTGCTAAGCCCGAAAAAAAGCCATGAATTCATTGATTATGAAGAAATTGATTTAGATTTGCTTAATTCGATAGAAAGTCTAAAAAGAGCTAGGAAAAAAGAATCTAAAGTCAATAGCATTCAATATCCAAATGCCTATAAAGACTTTTACCAAGAAGCCAACAGACTATATTCGTTAAAAGAAGATTACTTTCTTAAAAACAAGTGTGCGTATCGCTTGTTTTCAAATTCTGATTCTTATTCTTTGTTTTGCATCGACCCAAGCTCATTTTTGAGTGATAGGCTTTCGAAAATAAGTTCATTGGTTATTTTTTCTGCAACATTATCTCCAATTAATTACTTTATGGATGCAAGCTTAGGAACGAATAAACCTTATTTGTTGCTACCTTCTCCGTTTCCAAAAGAAAATTTCAAACTTATTATTGCCCCAAAGATTTCCCTTCGTTATCAAGACAGGGAAAACAGTAAGAAAGACGTAATTGGATATTTAGAGAAATTCGTTGAATCAAAGAAAGGGAACTATTTCATTTATTTTCCATCTTATGCATATTTGGAGGATATTTCGACTGAGATCTAGAAGCCTTCCCGGCTTTGGGTCATCGAATTACTTGTGTGACACAATCCCAGTTTATGTCAGAAAATGACAGGGAGGAATTTTTGAATACATTTGAAGAGGAAAGAAAGGAAAGCCTGCTTGGATTTTGTGTCATGGGTGGTATCTTTTCAGAAGGAATTGATTTGCCAGATGATAGGCTAATTGGAGTAGCTGTAGTTGGGATTGGACTTTCTAGTGTTTGCCACGAAAATGAATTAATAAGAAATTATTATGACTCAAAAGAAAAAGGACATGGCTTTGACTATGCTTACAAAAACCCTGGAATTAATCGAGTAATGCAGGCTGTTGGTAGATTAATTAGGAGTCCAACCGATAGAGGTGCGGCTTTATTAATTGATGACCGTTATCTATATGAAGACTACCGAAAAATATTTTCTAGAGTTTATGAAGATTACGAAGTAGTGACTTCTAGTAAGGAAATTAAAGAAGTACTTTCTTCTTTTTATAGAAAAAGGAACTAGTCCTAATATATAATTTACGCGTTTATCGGTTATTTATTATGCCATTTGATCAATCTCACATTAGAAACTTCTCAATCATTGCCCATATCGACCATGGTAAGTCTACCTTGGCTGATAGGATTTTAGAAATGACTGGGACAGTCGAAAAACGCGATATGAAACAACAACTTCTCGATTCTATGGATTTAGAAAGAGAAAGAGGTATTACTATTAAGCTTAATGCCGTTACTGTTTCTTACGTTGCTAGCGATGGAGAAAAATATATCTATAACTTAATTGATACTCCTGGGCATGTAGACTTTACCTATGAAGTATCCAGGTCTTTAGCGGCTTGCGAAGGCGCGTTATTAGTTGTCGATGCTACTCAAGGTGTCCAAGCGCAGACTCTGGCGAATGTTTATCTTGCCATTGATAATGATCTTTCGATATTACCCATTATAAATAAAGTAGATTTGCCATCCGCCCAGCCGGATTTCGTAAAGAAAGAAATTGAGGATAGAATCGGTATTGATTGCTCTTCGTGTTGCGAAATATCTGCTAAAACTGGCTTAGGTGTACCTGATGTTTTAGAAAAGATAGTTACAATGGTTCCTCCTCCAAGTGGAGACCCAAAAGCTCCATTACAGGCTTTGATTTTTGATTCATATTATGATCCTTATAGGGGCGTTATAGTCCTTATCAGGGTAAAAAATGGTTCAGTAAAACCTGGCGACACAATTTTATTAATGCAGGCTAATAAAACATATTTAGTCACAGAAGTAGGCATTAGAACTCCTAATGAAATAAAGACCGATTCACTTGAATGTGGCGAAGTAGGCTATTTAGCCGCCCAAATTAAAGATATACATGATGTTTTTTCAGGTGAAACTATTACCTTAGCATCTAATCCTGCCAGAAAACCTTTACCGGGCTATAGAAAGATAAATCCTATGGTCTACTGTGGCCTATACCCTGTGGATTCAAAACAATATCTAGATTTAAAAGAAGCATTAGAGAAGCTGTCTTTAAACGATGCTTCCTTGGTTTTTGAACCAGAAACATCCCAAGCACTTGGCTTTGGTTTTAGATGCGGATTCCTTGGGCTTCTACATATGGATGTTATCCAAGAAAGACTAGAAAGAGAATATAACCTTAATTTAATATTGACCGCACCTTCTGTTAACTATGTAGTCAAGTTGACTAACGGTAACGTAATTGAAATAGATAACCCTTCAAAACTGCCTGACGTAAGTACGATTGCCGCTATTGAAGAGCCTTTTGTCTCGGCATCTATTATGGCTCCAAAGGAATATGTAGGACCAATTATGCAGCTTTGCCAAGATAGAAGGGGTGTCTATATCGATTTAGAATATTTTGATGATACAAGGGTTATAGTCAAATACGACTTACCATTAAGTGAAATAATCTATAACTTCTTTGATAAACTAAAATCCTATACAAAGGGTTATGCTTCCTTAGACTATGATTTTAAAGAATATAAGAAGAGCGAACTTTGCAAGATGGATATTTTGCTAAATGGCGAAACTATCGATGCTTTGTCTTCTATTGTATATCGTCCAGATGCCTATAAAAGAGGGTTAGGGATAGTTTCAAAACTTAAAAACATTATCCCAAGGCAACAATTCGAAGTACCGGTTCAAGCCGCAATATCTGGAAAGATAATCGCAAGGGCCGATATTAAATCAATGAGAAAAGATGTATTGGCTAAGTGCTATGGTGGCGATATATCAAGAAAGAAGAAACTTCTTGAAAAACAAAAAGAAGGAAAAAAGAGAATGAAGGCCATTGGCTCGGTAGAAGTACCACAAGAAGCCTTTATGAGCGTTCTTTCTATCGATGACGATGATAAATAAAGACTTAAAATTAGTAGTTTTTAAGTTGATTTGACATACCTGATATTTTATAATCCATGCAAGGAAAAATATGAGCGAAAATTCGAAGTTTAACGAAAATTATACCGACAACAATTATGTGTCTATGCAAGAGCTGAAGACCATTCTTCGTTCTTCCCTTATTGATGAGCTTTGGAAAAAGATTTTAGTCTATAGGAATTCTTATTCGAAACCATTGGCTGGCTTAAAAGCCATCAACAAGAAGCAATTATGTATAACTTCGACCCAATCTTTATTTGATAGATATTCATCTTTTGAGTCTAAGTTGATGTATTTCCAGACTGAATGTGTCAAAGCCTCGATTTATGAAGATAATAAAATCGCTTTCCAAAAGATTGCTTATTTGCTAGATCTTCAATTGGCTTGCAAAATTTTGGACATTAAGGCTGATGATTTATCTTTAAAGGCCATAATAAACGGAACTTATCGAGACACCGACTCGAATTTAACTCCTATTGTTGCCTATTTTAAGGCTCTTCAAGGATTCGAATCAGCAATAAATATCTCTGATGGTTATGATTTCCTTGGCCATGAATATGCGATTCTAGAAGGAACTGATGAACTAACTTATTTCTTTAGAAGGACAAATACCCAATCTAAATATACGGCTGCTGTTATTGCCAGGGTCTATGATAGTGCACCTGCTAATGAAATCGATTCATTGATGGATTCCTTATTCGAATTTGAACAAAATGACAATAAAAAAGGCTTCATCAAAGCTTTGGCAATGCAATATTTTGTCGATTACATCAAGCCTTTTGATAACAACAATAGACTTATGGCGGTCCTATTAGGAAAATGGGCACTTGCTAGATCTAGTTTAGGGAATGTTGCTTCGATTTTGCCATTTGAAGCCGCCTTCCTTCCGTCAAATAAATTGAATGATTATTTGACTTCGATCCAGCAAAGTGGGGACTTTACCTATTTTGTAATATATGCAATGGAACAAATCAATCCATTGTTAACGACACTTCTCGATGAACTTGCCAAAATCAAGAAGAATTCCATAAAGAAAGAATTCGAAGGCAAAGAAGAAGTCGTCAAGGAAAATCTTCAAGTTGATGAAATAAAAGCAGAAATTGAAGAACCTAAAGAGCCTATAAAAGAGGAAGTTAAGGAAGTAGTTCCTCCAAAGAACAATTCGCCTGCGATTGAAAGAATCGATCCTTCAAAGTTAAAAGAAGGTGGATTGGCCTTATCTGTCCCAAGAGCAAGCTTAAGCGAAAAGGAAATCAAGGATACAGCTAGATATATTGTCGAAACCAATCCTTCAATAAAGAAGACGCAGGCATATTTCTTTGCTGGGCACTGTACAATTGGAAGATATTACACCATTCAAGATTATAAAAAATGCATCCGTTGTGCCTATGAAACCGCAAGAACTTCAATGGATTTATTAGCAGAGCAAGGCTTCTATAAGAAATTGCAATTAAAGAATAAATTCGTCTACACACCTATAAAACAAGGAGAATAAAAAATGAGAATTTTAGCAAACAGCATGCCAGGGTGGGCAATACCTCTAATTATTGTTGCTGTATTTGGCATCATTGTCGTTGGGGTAATTTTAGTTAAGAAATATGTCCATTTCTTTCAAAGTGATGAAAAACCAAAATCCGATAAGGAAATTGCAAAAGAAGAATTAGATAGAATCCTTGAACCTGTCGAAGAATTAAATCCTCAAGAAGAGAAGAAAGAAGATGGGGAAGATTCTACCGAAACCAAAGAAGAAACCAAGAAATAATGGCTGATTCTTTATATATCCACATCCCATTTTGTAATCATATTTGCCCATATTGCGATTTCCCAAAGGTTATATATAACCCGCAATGGGCTTTTTCTTATTTGGATGCTTTATTTTCCGAAATAGAATCTCTTGGCATTGATAAAGTGAAAACTATTTATATAGGCGGAGGAACTCCATCTAGTTTAAACTTAGAATGTCTAGAAGCTTTATTAAGAAAACTTGGGCCATTACTAAAAGAAGATTATGAATTTTCACTTGAAGCAAATCCGGATTCCTTAACAAAAGAAAAAATAGAATTATTGGCTAAATATGGAGTGAATAGGGTTAGCCTAGGGGTTCAATCCACTATAAAGAAAAATCTAGATTTTCTTGGTAGGAAGCATAGTTTTAATGATGTAAAACAATGTGTTTCCAATTTAAAAGAAGCAGGTATAGCAAATATAAATTGTGATCTTATTTACGCCTATAAGGGACTGACCATAGAAGAAATAGATAAAACTCTTGATGATATACTTTCTTTAGAAATACCACACATATCCGCTTATTCTCTTATTTTGGAAAAGGGAACCGTATTCGATATAAAAGGGATAAAAGAAGAAAATGAAGACGAATGTGCTTCTGAATACGAATTCATTTTGAACAAATTGAGAAGCAATGGATATAAGCGTTATGAATTCTCATCATTCTGCAAACCCAATAGGCAATGTATCCATAATTTAACCTATTGGAAAAACAAAGAATATTATGCAGCAGGCTTAGGAGCCTCTTCATATATTAATAATATAAGGTATAAGAATACCCTCAATTTAAATTCCTACCTCAAAAAGGAATACGATAGGAGCGAAGAAGTAGTTACTCCTAAAGATCTTTATGAATATTTTCTTTTGACTAATTTAAGGCTAGAAGACGGCTTTTCTCTCGATGGATTCGAATCTATTTTTGGAAAGCAGAAGACTTCAGATTTATTAAATAAAGCAAATTCTTTATTAAAAGATGGTCTTTTACTACAAGAAAAGAATATACTTAGATGTAGTGATAGAGGTTTATTGCTTCTTGATCAGGTTTTGATAAATTTATTCTAAGATGGTAAACGCAAAGTATTATAGAAGAATCTACGGCTGGCTATTAGATGAACTAGTAGCATTGCTATTTGGAATAGCCTGTGTTTTTCTTATATTTTATTTTGATAGCGCATTTTCCTTATTTTTTGCAGTGGCCATCTCGGTATTCGTGGATTATTTCTTCTATGTTTTCATAACTTCTATTGTAATGTATTTAACTAAAGGCAGCTCAATAGGCATGCTTATCGAAAGAATTAGGACAGTAGATTTGCAATCAAACCGCTTAACATATCGTGCTTGCTTCCTTAAATGCTTCCTAAATGGAATTATAGTAGTTACCATTGTTAATGCCTTTTTTATGATTTTTGTCCATACCGAACGTTCTATTTTTGATAGACTGACCAATACAACCGCAGTTGAAAGACATCATTAGTTAGAAACAAAGTAATATTTTTTAGCAATCTAGCCTTGACAGTGCTAAACGTTTTCTTATAATGTATCTAGCACTCGGAAGAAAAGACTGCTAGAAAGGTGAACCGTTATGAATAGAAGTGAGATGATTCTGAAAATGATTGTCGAATATTTTATTAAAACGGCCGAACCTGTCGGATCAAAAACATTAATTGATGAATACAATCTCGATTATTCGAGCGCCACGATACGTTCTGAAATGAACGCTCTAGAAAAAGAGGGCTTTCTTGAAAAGACCCATACCTCCTCTGGCAGGGTTCCATCAAAGAAAGGATATGAATACTATGTTTCTAACCTCCGTGAAGAAAGAGTGGACTCCTCGGTAAAATACGCAATTGCAAAAGTATTGGACCAAAAAGCCCAATCTGTCGAGGAAGTTATAAAGCAAAGCTGCGAAATCCTTTCTAACATGACAAACCTTGCCTCAGTCGTATTAGGCCCTAAAGTCAACGAAGAAAGGCTTGTCTCGATACAAGTTATCCCAATCGGGAATAATACAGCTACTGCAGTATTTGTTACTGACCAAGGATATGTAGAAAACAAGACCTTCATGATTGACGAGAAGACCCATCTAGATGATGTTAAGAAAACGGTTGACCTTCTTAATTCAAGATTATCAGGAACACCGATTTCTGATGTCATACCTAAGATGGAAGCCATGCGTCCAGCCTTAACTGACTTTGTAGTAGGGCAAGATGCTGTCTACCAAACATTGTTTAAAGCCTTTATCTCCTTTGCGGGAGAAAGAATGAACCTATTTGGAAAAGAAAGACTTCTAGACCAGCCAGAATTCGCTGATGATGGCAAAAAGCTTAGACAACTCCTTGCCTTATTAGATGATCCAAGCGCACTTAGAAATGCACTCGAAACATCTAAAAAAAGTGAAAGCGGCGATATGAGCGTTAAGATTGGGACCCCTGAGCAAGGCCTTGATGATGTATCCATTGTATCAGCTAAATTAGCGATACCGGGCGCACAAAATGCTTCGATATCACTTCTTGGCCCAAAACGCATGGATTACGATAGGGCCATCAGCTTGCTCCAATATGTATCAAAACAACTAGATGAATATTTCTCTAGGGAAAAGAAAGGAGAGAAAGTTCAATGTCAAACGAAGACGAAAGCAAAGAATCCCAGCAAGAGCAAAAAGTAAATGAAAATGACAAGAAAGACGATAAAGAAATGTTTGCAGGGAAGAAAGTGAGCAAAGACAAATATGAAGAAGTTTGCTCCGAACTAGAAAAAGAAAAAGCCGACAAGGAACATTGGAAAAACGAATACTATAGAGCTTATGCCGATACGCAAAACCTAAGGAAATCTCTTGAAGAGGAAAATAGGGTTGCTATCAGGTATAGATCTGAAGGATTCCTAACCGATTTGCTTCCTGCCCTAGATGCCTTCCATATGGCACTAGATAATCCTCCCACCAATGAGGAAAGCGCTAAATATCTAGTTGGATTCAAATATATCTATAATCAATTGGTTAAAGTCCTAACTGATGAAGGTGTAGTTGAACTAACGCCTAAAGTTGGCGAGGAATATGACCTTAACTACATGCATGCGATTGATACAATCGTTGATGAAAACATCAAGCCTGGTGCTGTAGCGAAAGTATTCTCAAAAGGCTATAAACTCCATGATCGCCTTATTCGTCCCGCGATGGTGGCAGTTGCTAAAGGCAAAGAAGAACCTGAAGCAAATAAAGCTGACGAATCAAAAGAAGAAAACAAAGAGGCTGCTAAAGCCTAAAAAAGGAGATTAATTATTATGGCAAAAGAAATTATTGTTGGTATCGACTTAGGTACTACAAACTCTGTCATCTCTTATATGCAAGCTGATGGCAAGGTAAAGGTCATCCCAAACCCAGAGGGAACAAATACTACTCCATCCGTCGTCGCTTTCAAATCTAGTGGCGAAGAAATAGTCGGCAACGCTGCAAAGCGTCAAGCTATCACTAATCCTGATACTGTTTCTAGTGCTAAAAGAAAGATGGGAACTGCCGATAAGTTCCATATTTCCTGCATCAATAAGGATTTCACCCCACAAGAAATTTCCGCTAAGGTTCTTTCCTATATGAAGTCCTATGCCGAAAAGAATCTTGGACAACCAGTCAAGAAGGCTGTCATCACTGTTCCAGCTTACTTTAATGATGCCCAACGTCAAGCTACTAAAGACGCTGGTACAATTGCTGGACTTGAAGTTGTTCGTATCATCAACGAACCAACCGCAGCTTGCCTTGCTTATGGTCTAGACACTAATAAATCCGAAAAGGTCATGGTATTCGACCTTGGTGGTGGAACTCTTGATGTTTCTATCCTTGATATCGGGGAAGGTACCTTCCAAGTCTTGTCTACTAATGGCGATACCCGCTTAGGTGGAGATGACTGGGACCATGTCGTTGCTGATTGGATCCAAGCCCAAATCAAGATTGAAACCGGTGCTGATTTAACCGATAAAATGGCTAGACAACGTTTCCTTGATGCCGCTGAAAAGGCCAAGATTGAACTCTCTAGCTCGCTAGAAACCACAATTACCTTGCCATTCATTGGCATGTCCTCAACTGGACCTATCAACTATGAAGGAAAATTAACCCGCGCCAAATTCCAGGATTTGACCCGTACGTTGCTAGAAAGATGCAAGGTTCCAATGGAAAAAGCCCTTGCTGACTCTGGATTAAGCTATAACGAAATCGGATCTATATTGATGATTGGTGGTTCTACAAGAATGCCAGCCGTCCAAGAAATGGTCAAAGCTGTTTCTGGAAAGGCTATCAATATGTCTGTCAACCCTGATGAGGCTGTATCTGTCGGTGCTGCTATTCAAGGTGCTGTCATTGCTGGTGATGTAAAAGACGTTGTCTTACTTGATGTCACCCCATTAACCTTAGGTATTGAAACCCTTGGTGGAGTTATGACTCCTCTTATCCCAAGGAATACTACAATTCCTACCACAAAGAGCCAAATCTTCTCTACTGCAGAAGATAACCAACCAGCCGTTGATATCATGGTTTATCAAGGCGAACGTCCAATGGCTCACGATAACAAGTTGCTAGGTCACTTTACTTTGTCTGGCATCAAACCAGCCCGTAAAGGACAGCCTAGAATCGAAGTTACTTTCAATATCGATGTAAACGGTATTGTTAAGGTCACTGCTAAAGATCTTGATAGCCAACAATCTCAAGACATCACCATCTCTGGTTCTAACGGACTATCTAAGGAAGATATTGACCGTATGGTTAAGGAAGCCGAAGATAATAAGGCTGCTGATGAAAAGAGAAAAGGCGATATCGAAGTCAAGAATAAGGCTCAATCCTATGTTGATGAGATCAATAATGTCCTAACCGAAAAAGGCGAAAGCATGGATCCAAAGCAAAAGGAAGAACTCACCAAGATGAGAGACGAAGCCCAAGGTGCCATCCAATCCGATAACATCGATAAACTTCGTGAAATAGTTGGACGTCTTGAAGATGCAGCTGCCATGGCTGCTAAAGCCCAGGCTGGAGCAAATCCAAATGCTGGTGCTTCTAAAGAAGGAAACGAAACTGCAGACGATGTAGTTGATGCTGACTTCACTGACAAAAACAAAAACAACTAATTAAAAAGTTTCGGTATGACGCTAGTTTGCTAACTGGCGTCATATTGTTTTAGGAAGGAGAGATATATGGCTAGCAAAAGAGATTACTACGAAGTGCTTGGCGTTTCCAAAAATGCCACGAAAGAAGAAATCCAGTCTGCTTACCGTAAGTTAGCTAAGAAATATCACCCCGATATCAACCATGACCCGGATGCACCTAAGATGTTTGAAGAGGTACAGGAGGCCTATGATGTCTTAAAAGATGACACCAAGAGGCAACAATATGACCAATTCGGACATGCTGCATTCGAACAGGGATCGTCAATGGGTGGAGGAGGTCCATTTGGACAAGGGTTCTCTTCTGCAGGTTTCGGCGATGTAGATTTAAATGATATCTTTAATTCTTTCTTTGGAGGAGGCGGATCTAGAAGAAGTTCTAGAGCTTCATCCGGCCCTTCAAAAGGAGATGATACAGTCACTAGAATTAGGATTTCCTTCATGGATGCTATTTTAGGGACAAAGGTCAAGATACCTTTGACTTACGATGAGCCGTGTGAACATTGCCATGGTTCTGGTGCTGAAGATGAAAGTTCAATTACAACATGTCCATATTGTGGCGGTAGCGGATATGTAACTACCCAAAATAGGACGATATTTGGAATGATGCAGTCCCAAAGCCCATGTTCGCATTGCGGTGGCACTGGTAAGATAATCAAGAATAAATGCCATGAATGCGGCGGCGCTGGCTATACTAGGGTCAAGAAAGACTTAACCGTAAATATTCCTGCTGGCATCAATAACGGACAGCAAATTAGGGTTGCTGGAAAAGGCGGCAGAGGAATAAATGGCGGACCAAATGGAGACTTATATGTTGAAGTATTGGTAGCCGATCATGAAATATTCAAACGTGAAGGCAATGATATCCATCTAGAAATACCGCTTTCATTCGTTGATTGTGCTTTAGGCACAACAATCGATGTACCTACTGTATATGGGGAAGTCCAAGTCAAGATTCCAGAGGGTGCACAGCCTCAACAAATCCTTAAAATTAGAGGAAGAGGCGTCAAAGACCTTAGAAGTGGTAATCCAGGCGATGAATATCTTCACATCAAAGTTGAGACCCCAACCAAATTAAGCAAGGCTCAAAAGGAATTGCTTGAAGAATTTAGGGCTCAAGGCGAGAAGAAAGATTCAATCTTCGCCAAATGGAAATCAAAATTCTCTAAATAGGCTGGCTAATAACTAGTCTATTTTTTTATTTTTACCCTAAACGAATTATTTTTTCTTGCTATACTTATATAGGTATGCCTTATTGTAAGTATTGTAAAAAAGAAATTTCAAAATTCGATAGCGATGTTTGCCCTCATTGTGGAGGGATTTCTCCTATCGAGGATAATTATAAAACCATGGATGTTACGACATCTTTTGGTAAATATGGGAAAGATATCAGCCTATATAAGAGCAAGTCACATAAGAAATTTGCCTTACTTTGCATGTTCCTAGGAATGTTTGGAGTCCATAATTTCTATATTCATAAGCAAAAGATGGCCTATATCAACATTGCTGTATCCATCCTATTCATTGCCTGCCTAGGCTTAATATTATATTTTTCTGGTGCGATTAAGAATTATTATTTAGCTTTTTTGCTACCTTTTATCATTTTATTCGTAATCTATCTATTTTTAGGACTTTATTATCTTAAAAAGGATTCCTTAAAAGATGGAGAAGGGGAGTTTTTGCGCTGATGCAGCATTATTTTGGCAGCGTCAATTCTTTTGGGGAAGTGGAATTGGATAATGATTCGCTTCACCATCTTTTATCTGTAAAAAGAGCCACTATAGGAGAAGAAATCGAATTAAGCGATAAGAATATCACCTATAGGTGTAAACTTACTTCTCTTAAGCCTTTAAAGGCAGATATCTTAGAAAAGGTCGATTGCAGGGAAAATAATTCATCATTAGGGTTGGCTTTTTGCTTATTAAAAGGCGATCATAACGAATTAATCGTCCTAAAAGGAACTGAATTAGGTGTTTCTAGGTTTTATCCAGTAATTTCAAATAGAGTCATAGTCAAACCAAAAGGAAAAGAAGACAATAAATACCTTAGATTATGCAAGATTGCTAAAGAAGGTGCCGAACAATGCAGGAGAAATTCCATTCCTGAGGTTAATGAATATATAAAATTCGATGATTTATTAAAATTAGATTATCAGCATAAAATTATCCCTTATGAAGAAGAAAGAGGATCTTCATCAACATTGCTATCTAGCCTAAATTCCCATAAAAACGAGTCTACATTGATTCTAATTGGTCCAGAGGGTGGATTTAGCAAGGAAGAGGTAAATAAGGCCATAGAGGCTGGCTTTGAACCTGTATCAATAGGGAAAAGAATATTAAGAGCTGAAACGGCTGCTTTATATTGCTGCAGCTTATTTTCTGCATTAGACGAGGAATAGTTAATGGATTTATTTGAAGCATTAGAGAAAAAACAAAGGAACTGTGGCTTTGAAAAATGCTCAGAGATGCGGTTTTTCCTTGATAATTCCTCGTTGCTAAATGAAACAACTAATTTTGAGATATTCAAAAAGGCTTCGGATTCTTTTGATATTATCAGGGCTAATTTGATAATCAGGGCAATTCAAAACAAGAAATTAATCGAATCTAGCTATATCAAAATAGTCAAAGCCGATACTTCAAAAGGCGATAAACCAGATCCAAACTCCTCTTCCATAAAAGAAGCGATGAATAAGGTTATGGATTCGTTACCATACTTTGAAGATAATGGGACTAAATTATATATTCCAATATTCTCAAAAAGCGTCAATGATATTTATCTAAACCATATAGAAAAGTTATTGGTTGCCCCATATAAATATCTAAAGAAGAACTTTGATGCAGTGATTGTGGATCCGTTCGATTATTATGGGTCTAGAATATACGATTCTTTCTTCACTAGGCTAATATGCATAGACAAAAGGAATGGGTATAGTGCTTATTATGATTATGACGCATGTAGGGTTTACTTTGTAAATCCTCAAGGCAGATTAGATACGAAAATATGCTTGCTCGATATCTATTTAAGAAATCCCCAAATTAATCATATGCTAGAAAGATTAAAGGATATCGTTGAAGCATATTACTTAAGCAATAAGACAATTCTTGGTGAAAAATTAGTAGAAAAGAAGTTGATTTCAAGTACTTTGATTAATTCGATAACTGCGAAAGAAATTAAGAAATTTGGCATAGATAAATAGAAAGACACCTCAAAATGAAAAAATATTATTCACATTCTCTTGGCTGCAAGGTTAATTCCTATGAAACTGTTCTTTTGACAACTGAACTTGATAATCTGGGTTATAGCAAAACCGATTCGCCTAGCGATGCCGACGTAATCATCTTAAATACATGTTCAGTAACCTCGACGGCCGACCAAAAATCAAGACAACACATAAGATCGTTAAAAAGTAAAAACAAAGATGGCGTTCTTCTTGTTATGGGATGTTATTCCCAATCAAACGCCCAATTAGTTGCTGATATGGGGGCTGATATAGTTCTTGGCTCTAGTAATAGACATTTAGCAATTGATTACATAAATCAGTTTAATAAAACTCATCAAAAAATTGTCGATGTAAAATCTAGTGTTAGAAAAGAAACCTATGAGGAATTCGGATTAGGAAGTTTTGGAGTCAATGCTAGGGCTTACCTAAAGATTCAAGATGGTTGTGACAATTTCTGTTCTTATTGCTATATTCCTCAGCTTAGGGGAAATTCACGTTCAAGAAACCCATTGGATGCGATAAACGAAGCCAAAAGACTCGCTGAATTAGGATATAATGAGATTATTTTGACTGGAATTCATATAGGTGCTTATGGGAAAGATTTAGGAGATGGAACTTTTCATCTTTCGACTTTAATTGAATCTATGCTTCAAAAAGTCCCGTCAATAAAGAGATTAAGGATATCTTCGATTGAAGAAAGCGAGATAGATGATCATCTTATACATCTATTAAAAACTGAAGAAAGAATTGTTCCTCATTTGCATATTCCTTTGCAGTCTGGCTCTTCTAGCGTTCTTAAAAGAATGAAAAGAAAATACGATACAGATGCTTTCCTTTCTAAACTTGATGAAATAAGAATGGCTAGGCCAGGAATTGCAATAACTACCGATGTAATCGTAGGTTTTCCTTTAGAAACCGAGGAAGAATTCTTAGAAACTATGGATTTTTGCAAGAAGGCTAATTTCTCAGAGATCCATGTTTTCCCATATTCGTCTAGGCCAAAAACCTATGCAGCGACCTTACCTCAACTTGATCCTTCAATTAAAAAAGAAAGAACTCATAGATTAATTGAATTATCAAAGCAATTAAGAGAAGAATATAAAAAACAATTCATAGGAAAGCCATTAGACGTATTGTTTGAATCATATGACGAAGAGAAGCATATTGCCTATGGACATACCCCAAACTATCTATTAGTAGGGGTAAATAGCCCAGTTTCTTTAACAGGAGAAATCAAAACAATAATATTTGATCCTTCGATTTCATCGGATTAATTTGGAATTTTTTTGACATCGTCTCACTTTTTTCCTTGTTATTCATATTTTTATTTATATAATTTGACACGTTCAAAGGAGATTTAGGCCATGGCAGTACCACAAAGAAGAACTAGTAAAACTAGGAAAAGGTTACGTCGCTCACACTTCAAACTAAATGTCGTTGGATTAGTTGCTTGCCCACATTGTGGCGAAATGATTCGTTCTCACCACGTTTGCCCAAAATGCGGATATTATAACGGCAAGGAAGTCTTACACATTTCTAAAGAAGAAGACGCACCAAGCAAATAAGAAATTCCATCTCGCTCGAGATGGTTTTTTATTTCTTCTATTATCTATATATAAATATAGCTAAGTAATTCTTGCGTTTTACCTGGGATATAACTCGAACTAGAGTTAGAGAGAAAATCTAGGTAATATATAGAAGAGGAAAAAAACAAATGGAAAAATTCAATAAATTATTCGACCATACCTTATTAAAACCAGATGCCAAGAAAGAAGATGTCATCAAATTGTGCGCCGAAGCAAGACAATATGATTTTGCTTCTGTCTGCGTCAATCCTGATTTTGTCTCTTTGGCTGCTAAAGAATTAAAGGAGACTGATGTTAAAGTATGCACTGTAATTGGCTTCCCATTAGGCGCAAATCTCCCTGAAATAAAATGGATGGAAGCTACATTGGCATTATCCCAAGGTGCCGATGAAATCGACATGGTTATCAATATTTCCGATGCTAAAGATCATAACTATGAAGCAATCGAAGAAGAAATCGACAAGATTAGAAAAGCCACCAAAGGCCATGTTTTGAAAGTAATATTCGAAACTTGCTTGTTAACTGATGAAGAAATTGTTGAAATCTGCAAGATTTGTGCAAAAGAGAAAGTTGACTTCGTAAAAACATCAACCGGCTTCTCTAAAGGCGGAGCTACAGTTGAGGCTGTTTCACTTATGAACAAGACCTTACAAGGTGCTTGTAAAATCAAGGCTAGCGGTGGAATCCATACTAAAGAAGAAGCCTTGGCCATGGTTAAGGCCGGTGCCACTAGGATTGGATGTTCTGCTTCTGTTAAAATAATGGAAGAAAAGTAAGAAATTCAAATAAAAAATTATTGATTTTAACTTGCCGTTTATAGTATCCTATTCAAGCATTAGCAGGAAGGAAGTGAGATTAAATGGCCGTTAAGACAGTTGTTCGCGAAGGCGAAACTATCGATGATGCTCTTCGCCGCTTCAAAAGAGGCGTTAACAAATCTGGTATCCTTCTTGAAACCCGTAAACGTGAAGCTTATTTGAAGCCAGCGCTTATGAGAAAGATGAAATCCAAATTAGCTCGTCGTAAGAAATTCTAATAATTAGCGTGAGAAATCACGCTTTTTTTATTTTTCTTGTACCCTTTTTGCTTTTTCGTCGGTACTTAATTAATATGAGGAACAAAATCGTCTATCAATCTCAAGCAAAAAGTTGTGGTTACTCCTGCGTAAAAATGGCTCTTATCCATTCTTCGAATAGGAGTGATTTCGCTTATGCCCCTGAACCAATAGTCGATAAGCAGGCTCCTTCCCTTGCCGAACTGATAAAATATGCTTCTTCTTTAGGATTAACTCTAGAGGCATTTAAAGTTCGGGATTCGAAGGAAATCCTCAAGAATCGGGACTTCCCTATTTTGGTTTGTGTCTATGAAAAAGGGCTCTCCCACATGCTTTATATGTATAAAAGGAAAAGAAAATCGTTCTTGGCTTTTGATCCTTCTATAGGCAAAAGGGAAATTAGTTTCTCTTCATTTGAAAGCATGTTCGAGCTCAAGTATCTTAGACCGACTAGTTATGAAGACATTTCGCCTAAATACAACAAAAAACGCCCCTTTTCAGTCCTGCTTAACTTCATCCATTGCCTTTGTTCTTTCTTACCGACGCTTCTACTTTTCATCTCCATTTACTTACTAGGTAGTACCTCAAATTATCTACCGGTCTCCTTAGCGTTTATGAGTGCAGGTTTGCTATTTCTTTTGCTCTCAAAGATGGAATCAAAGGCAATGATGATGAAATTCGACAAACTTTATCTAAATAAAGTCGATGACGAATCTACATATAAAAGAAAGGAAAAATTCTTCCATTACAATCAATACAAAGCGGCATTATTCTCATCTAGGCCATCGTTTATATTGCATTTAATCGAGATTTTTTCAATTTTGATATTATTTTCATTTAACAATCCATATTCATTAATTGCCTTATCTTCTAGCTTACTATTCGCCGTCTCTATCCATTTATTATTCAATTCCAAAGACAACCTATATCAAGAAGATGTTTCTTCTCTTGAATATGAATATTATTCTAGGATAAATAGTAAAGAGGATAGACTAGTATTGTTGAATAAAATAAGCAAAAGTGGCGATAAATACATGTCTTTATTAATGGGTAAGGAGGCAATTACATTCGCCTTTACTTTAGCTATATCAGTATTATTAACCCTTATAAATGGAATTATTAACATTGAATCATTTCTTTCGAATTTCCTAATGAATTATTTGATGATTCAATTAACTTTAAATTGCTTGCTCTCATTTTCCTTGATATCTAAAAAGAATAAGGAAGAAGCCTATTTTTCATATTATTTTCTATAAGAATATAGAATGAAACAATAGATAATGCTAAACTATCCATATAAATATATGGAACTTAGTTTTGAAAACGGATTCGATCCAACTTACGATTATCTAGAAAAAGAATATAACCTCATAATGGAAGTGGCTTTTGATGTATTAAAAATAAAGACCAATTATGAAGTTGATGTAAATCTTGTCAATGATGAAGAAATACATCAAATTAATCGGGATTATAGGAATGTCGATAGAATTACTGATGTCATTTCATTCGCCTTTAATGATGATGGTTCTTCATTAGGAATGATTAAGAATGAAGAAATACCACATTTATTAGGGGAAATATTCATTTGCATCCCTCAAGCTTTACGTCAAGCAAAAGAAATAGGCAATAGTGATGAAAGGGAGCTTTCTTTCCTATTTGTACATGGTTTGTTGCATTTATTGGGCTATGATCATATGAAGGAAGAAGATGCTAAAATCATGTTCCCCCTTCAGGATGAGATTTTAAATATAGTCAAGGAGAGAAAGCATGGATAAAGAGGAACTTATCGGTATTGCAATAGAGGCTAGGAATAGATCTTATTCCCCTTATTCAAACTTTGCAGTAGGGGCTGCGCTTTATTGCAAAGATGGCTCGGTCTATATCGGCGCTAATATAGAAAATGCATCTTTCCCATTATGTATGTGTGCAGAACGTAATGCTTTATATAATGCGATGATGGATGGCAAAACTACTGATGACTTTTTATCTTTAGCAGTTGTAGCCGATACGGATTCATTTTGCTCTCCTTGTGGTGCATGTAGACAGGTTTTAAGCGAATTATATCCGGCTACTAAGCCTATTTATCTAGCCAATCTAAAAGGGGATATAAAAGTAACTACAGTAGAAGAGCTATTGCCTTTTGGCTTTGATGGTGATGATTTATGAAAATTGGTTTTGTCTCGATTCTAGGTAGGCCTAATGTTGGCAAATCTACCCTATTAAATGCTTTATTATCGAAAAAAGTATCGATAGTATCCCCAAAAGCTCAGACTACTAGGGATGCAATATCAGGAATATTAAACGAAAAGGATTATCAAATCGTATTTGTTGATACTCCAGGTATTTTCTATGGTAAGGAAAAACTCTATTCCTTAATGAAAAAGACTGCTTTTGAATCCAGCCGCGATGTAAATGCAATTATTTATATGATTGATGCATCTACTAAAACATTAGATGAGGACATAAAGATATATAATTCTATAAATTCCGATGCTCCTAGGATTGTTGTTTTAAATAAAATTGATTTGATAAAAGCAGAAGAAGCCAAAGAAAAGAAAGAAATAATTTCTGAAAACATGAAGTCAGCATTATTAATCGAGACTTCTATAAAGGAAAATTTCGGCTTAAAGGAAATAAAAGAGGCCCTTTATTCATATTTAGAAGAAGGGGAACCTTTTTATCCTACTAACATGATTACTGATAAGGACAAGGCTTACCAGGCGAAAGAAATAATAAGGGGAAAATTACTTCATTTCTTACGTCAAGAAATACCTCATCAATGTGCGGTAGTTATTTCTTCATTCAAAGAAAATGACGATAAAATCGAAATATCTGCCAAAATCGTTACCGAAAAGGAAAACCAAAAGGGAATAATTATCGGTAAAGGCGGGAATATGATCAAATCAATTAAGACCGCTGCCAAAAAGGAAATGGAAACGTCTTGGCACAAAAATGTTGCCTCGCTTAAAATCGAAGTCGAAGCCGATCCTGGCTGGAGAGATTCAATAAAGAAATTAATCGAATACGGTTATGGGGAATAAGAAGGAAGATATCAAGCTAGAAGGGCTTCTTATAAGGAAAATCCCCTGTAAAGATAATGATGCCATGCTTACTATAATTACTAGTGATGGCTTATTTTCTTTTTATGGAAGAGGAGTCAATAAGATTAGCTCGAAAAACATTGCTTCTTGCTCTCTACTTTCCTATTCTTCATTTGTTTTGTCTAACCAAATCGGAAACAAATTGTCCTTAAAGGAATCTAATCTAATAAAATCATACTTAAAAGAAGATGATTTCGGGGTTGTCGGGGTTTCTAATTTCATCTTAGAACTCCTTAGCAAGGGTCTAGATGAAGATAGAGTGGAAGAGTGTAAGAATATCTTTCCTTATGTTTTATCTAGCCTAAATGCCTTATTGAATGGTTATCATCCATTAAGCGTCGCTTTATTCTTTTTTATAAAATATCTAGATGCATTAGGAATAGGATTAAACCTAACTAATTGCGTAAGATGCAACAAAAAAGAAGCAATAGTAGGGCTTTCTTATATTGATGGTGGATTCATCTGCAAGAATTGCCTTAATGAAACTGACCATAAATTAAATATAGAGACATTAAAATTCCTTCATTATTCCTCTTTAGCCAAATCTAATCAACTAGAGAAAATTCCTCCTTTAAAAAATGGGATTTATCCAGTCCTAGAAGGCTTTTCTAGATTCCTTTATGATGAAACGGGAATAGATATAAAAAGCCTTAAATTATTGAAGGTTATCTAGTACCCTTATATTAGGTTGACAAAACTGCTTAAATCAATAAAATTAAGCCGTGATTTAAGTATTTTTAACAAGGAGAATAATTAATAAATGGCTAACAAATTTAGTTTTGATACGGTTACTCAACATTTACAAAATTCCGGTTATGTTTTCCAAGGTTCCTCCATCTATGGTGGACTTTCGAATACTTGGGATTATGGTCCTTTAGGCGTCTTGATGAAAAATAACATCCGTGCCGCTTGGTGGAAGAAATTTGTCCAAGAATCTCCTACAAATGTTGGGATTGATGCTGCTATTTTGATGAATCCAAAGGTTTGGGAAGCGACTGGACACGTCTCAACATTCAATGATCCTATGGTCGACTGCAAAGCTTGCAAGGCTAGACATAGGGCTGATGAATTAATAAAAGGACAATATCCAGATGTTGATGTTGATGCCTTAACTTTCGAAGATATGGATGAATTCATGAAAACCCATAAAATGGTTTGCCCAGTATGTGGTAAAAGCGATTTTACTCCAATTAGGAAGTTCAACATGATGTTTAAGACCCATATCGGAGTCACTGAAGATGCATCTAGTACAGTATATCTACGTCCAGAAACTGCCCAAGGCGTCTTCGTTAATTTCAAAAATGTCGCTAGAGTAACAAGAAAGAAGCTTCCATTTGGCATTTGCAATGCCGGCAAGAGTTTTAGAAACGAGATTACTCCTGGTAATTTCACATTTAGGACAAGAGAATTCGAACAACTAGAAATGGAATTCTTCTGCAAGCCTGATACCGATTTGGAATGGTTCTCCTATTGGAAAAATTACTGCCTAAAATTCATTGATTCTTTAGGAATTAATGAAACTAATCTAAGATATCGCGACCATGAACCAGCCGAATTAGCCTTCTATTCAAAAGCTACAACTGATATCGAATATGATTTCCCTAACCTTGGATGGGGCGAAATCATGGGTGTTGCCGATAGAACTGATTATGATTTGAAGCGTCATCAAGAATTCTCAAAACAAGATTTGACCTACTTTGATTCTGATACCAACCAAAGATATCTTCCATTTACAATCGAACCATCTATGGGACTTGATAGATTATTCCTCATGGTTGCAGTCGATGCTTATGACGAAGAAACTCTTGAAGGAGGGGATAAGCGTGTTGTCATGCATATAAATAAGACCTTAGCCCCATATAAAGCTGCCGTCTTGCCTTTGTCTAAGAAGTTAGGTGATAAGGCTATGGAAGTCTTGAATATCCTTAACAAGACTTTGTCGGTTACATATGATGAAACTGGATCAATTGGCAAGAGATATAGAAGACAAGACGAAATTGGTACACCTTATTGTGTAACAATTGATTTTGATACCGAAAAGGATGAATCCGTCACCATTAGAGATAGAGATTCCATGCAACAAATTAGAATCAAAATTAGTGAATTGGAACAATATCTATCAAAGAATTGCTTATATTGTTAAGTAATAATTTAGTATAAATAAAGTAATAAATTAGTAGTTATATCTATAATATAGATAAGAAAGGAGAAATGACATGGATAACGAATTGTATGAAGCGATAATTCAGCAAGCAAATATCATCGATGTTATTTCTTCTTTTAATATAAGGATAGAAAAAAGCGGAAGGTCATATAAAGCCTTGTGCCCTTTCCATAACGATAAGCATCCTTCTATGCATATTTCTCCTGAAAAGAGGATTTGGAAATGCTTCTCTTGTGGCGAAGGCGGCAATGTTATAACTTTTGTCTCCAAATTCAAAAACGAATCATATGAAGAAGCCGCTAGAGATGTGGCGAATATCATTGGGTTCCATGATCCTAGGCTAAATGCTATTTCTATTACAAAAAGCAAAGACCCTGATTTAGAGAAACTAAAGTCTACAATTAACGATTTGCAAAAATATTATGTCTATTGTCTTTCGACTCCTGAAGCCGAAAAAGCTAGACAATATCTAGAAAAAAGAGGAATAAACCAAGATCAGATCGTTAAATACGGGATTGGCTATTCTCCTTTAGATGGGGTTAAGACAATTAAATTCCTCCAAGCCAAGGGGCATTCCCTTAAATCTATAGAAGATATAGGAATAGCTTTGGTTAGAAGTGAAGGCACCTCCGATCATAATTCTGGTAGATTGATATTCCCTCTTTCCGATAGATACGGCCAAGTAGTGGGATTTTCCGCTAGGCAACTAGAAAAAGATGATTCCGCTAAATATATAAATTCCCCAGAAACACGCTTGTTCCATAAAGGCTCGATTCTCTATAACTACCATAATGTAGTTCTTAGCGCTAAAAAAGATGGCTACTGCTATGTTTTGGAAGGATTTATGGATGTTATGGCCCTAGAGAAATCCGGATTAAATAATGCTGTTGCACTTATGGGTACAGCCTTCACCGATGACCAAATTGCCTTATTATCGAGATTAAAATGCGAGATAAGGCTTTGTCTTGATGGTGATGAACCTGGCCAAATGGCTATGATGAAAATGCTTCCAGCTTTGAAAAAGAGCGGAATTAATTTCAAATTAGTCGATTATGAAGGGGATTTACGCGATCCTGACGATATTTTTGATGAAGAAGGTGCCGAAGGTGTCAAAAAGAGGATGAATAACCTTGTTGAACCATTTGATTTCCAGCTTGGATATTATCTCCATACGAAGAAACTTTCTAATGCGGATGATAAAAACAAATTGATAACTTCCTCAATTTCCTTCCTAACTTCAATTACTTCGCCTATAGAATTAGAGAATTATTTCGTCAAGTTGTCTAATGCGACTGGATATGAAGTAAGTGCAATCAGGAACATATTCAATCAGTATAAGGAAAATTCAATCGATGAAATTGAAACTCCTTATTATTTTGAAGAAAAGCTAAAAAGAGGGTTCAAGAAAAATAATAAGCGAAACAAAAGACTTGATGAGGCTGAGAAAACAATCCTAGCCATGATGCTTATAGATGAAAACGCCATCGATTTCTTCGAGCATAATGTGCATTTCTTCTATAACGATTTATATCAAGACATCGCAAATTATTTGTTGGATTATAAAGATACGCACAAAGAAGAAAAGGTCGATTTATCCTTACTTACTGCTAGATTTGATGAAAACCCATCATCAAAGGAATTATCCGACATAGTTTCCGATATTGCCTTTTCTAGCGAGGATTATAGCAAGACTTCGTTGGCGCAGTGTGAAAGCATAATCAACGAAGAAAGAAAAGCAGAACAAGAGAAGGAGAAAGCCATAAGAGGGCTCTCTTCTTCCTCTAATACCGAGCAAGGCAAAGCCCTTGCAGAATATGCAAGCAATATAAGGGAGAGGTGGAAAAGAAAACAGAACAAATGAAGAGATTGCTAGGCTTGGAGATGCCTAGAAAATACTTATAAAAAGGAGATTGTTATGAAAGAAAAGAAAATAGCACTAGATGAATGCGAAACTTGTAATGAAAAGAAGAAAAAGAAAACCACCAAGGCAAGCAAGGGCAAAGTAGAAAAAGAAGAAGTCCTCGATGAAGATGAAGATGTTGACTTCATCGATGATGACGACGAAGCTATTGTTTCATTAGATTCCATCAAGAAAAAGTTCCTAAAGAAGGGCAAAAAAGATGGCTATATCAATGCTGGTGATGTCATGGATGCCGTTGCTCACCTTGATATGAGCGAAGATGATTTCGATGAATTATTTACTTATTTCAAAGAAAATAAGATAAAAATCGAATCCGATGATACCCAAGAGGAAGAAGATATAGAAATGCCGGGTTCCATGTCTGATGAAGATATCGAAAGGGAAATGGAACAAGACGAAGTCGATGCTGGTGATGATTCCTTGATTTCTGATGAAGATAAAGAAGCAGTTGCCCTTGCTGATTTTGCTAAAGTCGGAATCGGTGAAGTCAAAGTCAATGACTCCGTTAAGATGTATCTAAAAGAAATTGGTAAGGTTGACTTGCTTACTGGCGATCAAGAAACTGAACTTGCCAAAAAGATAGTTATTGGAAATAAACCGGATGCTACCGAAGAAGAAAAGCAAGAAGGCAAAGAAGCAAAAGACCACTTAATAAATGCTAACCTTAGATTAGTTATCGCTATCGCTAAGCATTATGTCGGACGTGGAATGCATTTCCTTGATTTGATTCAAGAAGGTAACATGGGTTTAATCAAAGCTGTTGAAAAGTTTGATTATACCAAGGGATTTAAGTTCTCTACCTATGCAACTTGGTGGATTCGTCAGGCAATAACTAGGGCCATTGCTGACCAAGCAAGGACCATTAGAATTCCTGTTCACATGGTTGAAACCATTAACAAGATGACTCGTGTCCAACGTCAATTAGTCCAGGAATTAGGAAGAGATCCAACCGCCGAAGAAATTTCTGATAAGATGGATGGTTCGCTTTCTCCAGAAAGAATTAGGGAAATCCAACGCATTGCCCTTGAACCTGTTTCGCTAGAAACTCCAATCGGCGAAGAAGATGATTCCCATTTAGGAGACTTCATCGAAGATAAAGAAGCCCAATCCCCTGAAGAATATACGACTAAATCATTATTAAAAGATGAACTCTACGAAATAATGAAAGACTTGACCGATAGGGAAGAAAGAGTCTTACGCTTGCGTTATGGTCTTGATGACAATAGACCAAGGACTCTAGAAGAAGTCGGGCGTGAATTTAATGTCACTAGAGAAAGAATTAGACAAATCGAAGCCAAGGCCATCAGAAAGCTTCGCCACCCAACTAGAGCCAAAAAGCTCGGTGATTATCGTGACCCAGCCTTCATGAATGACCCTCATTTTAACGGATCTAGATAAAAAATATGGAAAAAAAAGATAAATCAAAGCAAATCGACCTAGATAACGATTCCCTTCCTTTAACTAAGGAAGAGGAAGATGCCGTTCTAGAAGATGGTGAAGATGAAACAAAAGAGGAAGTTAGCGATAAAAAAATAAGTGAACTCCTTAATGAACCAATCTCTATCTCTTCAACTGGAACAGAGCCGCTTTCGATTTATCTTCATTCTATAGGAGCCTATCCTCTTTTAAGCAAGGAAGAAGAGCAAAAACTAGGGAAAGCCTTGCTAGATGGAAGCAAGGAAAATGCGACTAGCGAAGAAAAGAAAGAAGCTGAATTAGCTAGGACTACCCTTATTAATTCTAATCTTCGCCTAGTTGTCTCTATTGCAAAGCATTATCAAGGGAGGGGAGTGCCTCTTCTAGATTTGATACAAGAAGGAAATATTGGATTATATAGGGCAGTTGAAAAATTTGATTATACAAAGGGAAACCGTTTCTCTACATATGCCCATTGGTGGATCACTCAAGCCGTAACAAAAGCCGTCATCGAATTATCTAGGCCAATAAAAGTGCCTCTTCATCGCTCAATTGAAATATCTAGAGTAAAAAAAGCCTATGATGAATTAAGCGAAAAGAACGGAAATCCGCCAACAAATGAAGAAATCGCTTCTTATTTAGGCGATATTAATAAAGACCAAGTCAAGGAAATGTTATCGATACCGACAACCATAGTTGATTTGGATTCTCCTATAAAAGAAGGCGAAGATGGTTCTATTAGTGATTTAGTCCCATCTAATGATGAATCTATTTCAAAGTCTTTAGAAAAAGAAGATGCATCTATCATGGTGAAAGATGGATTAAGATATCTTCCAGATAGGGAAAAATTCGTCATCGAGAATGCCTTTGGGCTAAATGGCAATGAACCAAAAACATTAGAAGAAATCGGAAAAGAAATGAATATATCCAGGGAAAGGGCAAGGCAATTAAAAGAACAAGCCCTGCTTAGGATGAAAAAAGGATTGGAGGAAGAAAAGAAAAGTGCCTAACGTTAGATTGTCAAAAAGATTGCAGGCTGTTGCTAATTTTGTTGCTCCTAATTCATTCTTGGCCGATATTGGTAGCGATCACGCGCATTTGCCAATTTATCTAGTTTCTAAAGGAATCATAGATTATGCGCAGGCTGTCGAAAATAAAGTCGGTCCGTTCATAAGGATGAAATCAAATATCGATGCCTATGGTTTATCATCGAAGATATTCGCATCTAAAAGTGATGGAATATCTGATTTAATGGGTGAAGTCGATACTTTATGCCTATGTGGATTAGGTGGTATTTTGACTACCGATATACTTTATTCCCACAAAGAAAAACTAGATAACGTAAAAACTATAATTGTCGATCCGCATCGTGACTTAAAGTTGGTTAGAGAAAAAATAGTGGAGCTAGGCTTTAAAATTAGTGAAGAAAAGATGGTCTATGAAGATAAAATCTTCTATTCCATCGTTAAATTTAGCCGTGGCAAGCCATCTAAACCTTATACCCAAAAAGAATTGTTATTGGGACCGAAACTATTAAAAGAAAGAGACCCGATATTCCTTGAATGGGTTGAAATCCAAAGGAAGAAGGTATCTGCCTTATTAAATAAAGGATTAAGCAAAGAAAAAAGAGAGCAAGCCCTCTCCTTATACAGGATATTAGCTTCTGTCTTAAAGGGATCTTAAATATTCCAAACATTCATCAATTGTCTTCATCGAAGCGGAAGTTCCGCTGCAGAGGGCAATTTTTTTATATTTAGGTAAATCCTTTATTTGCTTAAGCTCATTGCGGTTAAGTATCAAATAGGAATTCTTGTTCTTGCTTTTAGCAATGCTAAACAATTTATTTGTATTTGACGAAGAAGGCGAACCTATAACTATAATTGCATCATAATCATTTTCTAAATTAGAAAGGGCGACTTGCCTAGCTTTAGTCGCATCGCAGACGCTTCTTTCTAATTTGGCATTTGGATAATCCTTTTGAATTGTCTTTATAGCCTTATCTACCTCGCTTTTAGACAAGGTCGTTTGCGAGATTACATGCTTAATATCGATTTCTGGCTTTGCTAAATATGAGTAACTAGAAATATCAAAGAAATAAGAAGCAGGGCAATTAAGCCTAAAAGAAGACGCTTCTAGATGATTTTTGCTTCCGATGTAGATTAATCCATCGAAAGCATAATCTAGCCCTAGCTTAAGATTTAGGGCCACTAGAGGGCAAGTCGTGTCTATTTGGATTAGATTTTTCTTTCTAGCAATTTCTTCGTATTCTTTAGGATGCCCATGGGCGGAAAAAACAACGATTGTCCCATCTTCAACTTGAAGAAGAGCTTTTTTTAGATCGTATTTCCTTTCATCAATAATGTTGATGTTAGTGGAAGAAAAACTAGATATGACTTCTTCATTATGGACAACCATACCTAAGAAAGTAATCTTCTTGCGTTTATCTAATTTAGAAGCAATATCTATGGCCCTAGTTACCCCAAAACAAAAGCCAATTGGATTAATTATATGAATTTCCATTGATTTAGAAGTGAATTGCTCTTTCCTTTCCTTTATAATTTTAATTGTTATGAGTACATTTTCATCATTAAATTTATCCAAGACCATGGTAGAGGCCTTGAAAAAGCAAAATTATATCTCCCCATCACCAGTCCAGCTTCGCATAATCCCGAAAGCCCTTCAAGGGAAATCACTTTTATGCCAATCGGAGACTGGCTCAGGGAAAACCCATTCTTATCTAGTTCCAATAATTGATAGGATTGATACTTCTCTTCCTAGGCTTCAAGCCATAATAATTACCCCAAGCAGGGAACTTTCTAGGCAAGTATATGAATTTGCAAAGCCATTCCAGAATTATTTCCAAAAGCTAAAGATAAAGCTAATTACCTCAGAAGAAGATAGGACTTCATCTAGCCAAGGATTATCAATTGCGCCTCATATAGTCATTGGAACTCCTGGCAGATTAAAAGATATTCTAAGTGATTCGTATGAATTAAATTTACGTAATGTAAAAACTTTAGTCCTAGATGAAGCCGATATGCTAATGGAACTAGGATATTTTGATTCTATCGATGCTTTATATTCGATGTTAGGGGAAAATGTCCAAACCATGGTATTTTCTGCTACATTAGAAGAAGGATTGAAACATAGATTAGAAAAATATGTTGGGACCAATTTCTCTTTCGATAACGAAGATAATAAGGCATCTAGTAACGTTAGCCATCATTTAGTTAATGTAAAACACGTTGGTAAAATCGAAGCATTGAAGAGATTCCTTAAATTCAAGAACCCATATTTATGCATTGTCTTTGCCTCTAAAAAGGAAGATGTAAAGAAAACATATGAAGAATTGAAGCAAGATGGATATTCCGTGACAATGTTTTCTAGCGATCTAGATGCAAGAAAAAGAAGATCGACTATTAAGCTAATTAAAGACAATAAGTTCCAAATAATCGTTGCTAGCGATTTGCTTTCGCGCGGTATCGATATTGAGGATGTTAGCGATGTCATTTCCTTGGATTTGCCAAATGACCTTGAATATTATTATCACCGTGCTGGAAGGACTGGAAGATTCGATAAGGTAGGGGATTCCTATGTTTTCTATAATTCAGATTCGACCTCTCTTCCAAGTGAACTAATCAAAAAAGGAGTCAAATTTGATTTCCTTATCTTAAAAGAAGATGGACTAGTTCCTGATCCAGTTGGATTATTGCCAAAGAAGAAATTTAGCAAGAAAAAGCCTCTTTCTGAGCAAGAAAGCAAGGAAATCAAGATTGCTAAAGCTAAGACTAGATCTAAAAAAGTCAAGCCAGGTTATAAAAAGAAGCAACAATGGGCTGTTGAAAGAGTCAAGAATAAATATAGAAGAAAAGCCATTAATAAAGCCATAAAGAAGGCGACTTATGAAAAACAGTGATTTAATAATTGGTTCTCATGTTTCTTTATCTTCCCCCTTATTTTATCTAGGGACAGTTAAAGAAGCACTTTCCTATAATTCGACCGCCTTCATGTTTTATACGGGCGCTCCCCATAATTCGCTTAGACTTCCTTTGTCTAGACTAAGGATTGAGGAAGGAAGAGAATTATTAAAAGAAAATAATTTCAATGAAAATAATATAGTCATTCACGCCCCTTATATAATCAATTTGGCCAATGATGAGGATATAGAAAAATATGGCTTTGCTTCATCTTTCCTAGAAAATGAGCTAAATAGGGCAGTTTCTTTTAATGTCAATAAGGTCGTCCTCCATCCTGGGTCAAGTAAAGGATTAGGTTTTGAAAAGGGTAAAGAAGCACTTTGCAACGCGATTAATTCTATATTTGATTCTTTTAAAGGCAATGTAACGATTTGTCTAGAAACCATGGCAGGAAAAGGAAATGAAATAGGCATTAATTTCAAAGAGATGTCAGAATTAGTCAAAGGAATTACTGATCAATCTAGAATTGGAGTCTGTCTAGATACTTGTCACATAAATGATGCAGGTTATGATTTATCCGATTTTGATAAAATATTAGATGAATTCGATTCTTTAATTGGATTAGATAAGCTAAAAGTCATACATTTAAATGATTCTTTAAATCCAATAAATTCGCATAAAGATAGACATGCGAATATCGGAATGGGGACAATTGGCTTTGAAAAGTTAGAGAAAATAGCCTCTAATCCTAGAATAAAATACGTTCCAAAAATATTAGAAACCCCTTATGTAAATAAGATACCTCCATATAAAAAGGAGATAGAAATGTTACGTAACGGCGTTTTCGAGCCTGATTTTATTAGCAATTTATAATTTATTGATTTCTTTGATAAGTTCTTCGACGATATTTTCGTTTTTAACTCTCCTAAGAACTTTGCCCTTTTTAAATATGGCCCAGACTCCATTTCCTCCGGCCACGCCTAAATCGGCATGCCTAGCTTCTCCTGGTCCATTTACGATGCAACCCATAATGGCGATAGTCTTGTTAATGTGGTTATCTTCGATATATTTTTGGATAATCTTGGCAGTGGGTATTAAATCAACTTCAGTCCTTCCGCATGTTGGACAAGATATAAAAGTAGGATAGTCGTCTTTTAATCCCAAATCATGAAGAAGCCTTGATGCTGCCTTGATTTCTTCGACTGGGTCATCACTGAGTGAAATCCTTATAGTGTCTCCAATCCCTTCTAGAAGCAATGGGGCTAATCCGGCGGAAGAGCGAATTAACCCAGTGTCTTTTGGCCCGGCTTCAGTTACTCCAAGGTGAAGCGGATACTTGAACATCTTAGAAGCGTACCTATAGGCTTCGATTGTTTCTTTTGCATTTGAACCTTTTAAAGATATAACAATGTCTTCAAAACCCAAATCTTCAAGTATCTTTACGTGTTTTAAAGCAGATTCATATAAATAGTGGCTTGTAACAATTCCATCATTATCGAAAATGGATTTATCCATTGAGCCTGAATTTACCCCAACTCTTATTGGAACGTGCCTTTCCTTAGCCTTGTCTACAACTAGCTTTATTTTGTCGACGCTTCCGATATTTCCGGGGTTAATTCTTATCGCATCAATTCCCTGTTCAAGGCAAATTAAGGCTAATTTATATTCGAAATGGATATCTGCGATTAAAGGTATTGAGATTCCTTCCTTTATTTTTGAAATGGCATAAGCATCATTTTCATCTAGAACAGATACCCTCATTAAGTCTGCCCCAGCAGCGGCGCATTCATTAATTTGTTTGATTACATCAAGATATTTCTCAGTCTTGATATTGCACATCGACTGTATCAAAACCCTATTTGATCCGCCTATAAAAGTATTCCCGATTTTAATCTTTTTTGTTAATTCTCTTTGATTCATATCATTTACCAACAAATCTATTATAGATTTTATATTAATCTTATGGTAGACTTCTAAACGCGCAAGGGAGAGTGAAGATACTAAAATGGCCAGTAAACGCGATCAAGTTATACTTAAATGCACTGAATGTGGCGACGAAAACTATATCACCACCAGAAACAAGAGAAACCATCCAAACAAGATGGAAATCAACAAATTCTGTCCAAAGTGCAATAAGATGACACTTCATAAGGAAAAGAAATAAGGCTATTCCTGCCTTATTTTTTTATTTTGTATGCCTATTAAGGTAATTCAGCTTTCACTAGAGCAAAATCTAGCGACAACTTATTGTTTGGCAAATGAATCCAAGCAGTGCATACTTTTTGATTTGGGTTATAACAAAAACGACTATATCGAAAATTATTTAGCAAAACACGAATACACTTGCCTTGGATTATTTTTAACTCACGGCCATTATGATCATATTTTAGGTATAAACGAGCTTTCTTTACCCCAAAAATTCCCAATTTACATTTATGAAGATGACTATAGATGCCTTGAAGATCCTAAATATAGCCTTACTTCCTATCTAGATAATATTGAAATAATAAAAGAAGGAATAAAGATGGATTGCTTAAAAGAAGGGGAATTCAAGGTAGGGGATTTTGAATTTGAAGTAATTGCAACACCTTTCCATACTTTAGGAAGTGTCTGTTATTACTTTAAAAAGGATAAAATACTCATTAGTGGGGATTCTTTATTTAAATTAAGCATTGGCAGAATGGATTTACCAGGAAATGCAAAAGAGATGCTAGATTCGTCTTTAAATAAAATTAGACAACTAGACAAAGAATGTATAGTTTACCCAGGACATGGTCCTATAACAAAGCTAGAAAACGAACTAAAATTCAATCCGTATTTAAGAAAATAAGCCATTTTTGGGCTTTTTAAATAAATAGGGGGTTTATAAGGAAACAAACTTGGTATAAAATACCAATGCCTCATTTTTACTATAGGCGAAGGAGTAAATACTTAAATGATTAACGTTACAGAATTAAGACCTGGTAACTACTTCATCGATGAAGGAAACCTTTACCAAGTCCTCGACATTCTTTTAAACAAAACCGCTATGAGAAAGATGGTTGCCAAGGTCAAAGTCAAGAACATCCGTACTGGTGCAATTATCGAATTAGCAAGAAACTCAGGTTATGGTGTTGAAGATGTTCATATCGACAAGAAGATTATGCAATATCTTTATGATACTGGCGAAACCCTATGCTTCATGGATGGGAAAACATACGAACAAATCGAGCTTCCTAAGACCAATTTGAAAAACGAGATTCCATATCTTGCCCCAAATAGCGAAGTTACCATCATTTCTTATGAAGACGAAGTATTAGGTGTCCAACTTCCTGCAAAGGCAATCTTAACCGTTACTGAATGCGAACCAGGCGTTAGAGGCGATACAATCTCCAATGGCGGTTCTAAAGACGCAGTCCTAGAAACCGGAATAACAATCCGTGTTCCATTATTCATCAACCAAGGCGACAAGATCTCTGTAGATACTACAACCGGAAAATACGACGGTAGGGCCTAATAATGATATTAATGTCCTGGGATGGTGGCTGGTTCGGACTAGTCATCGGTGCTTTAATTATTGGACTTGTCGGAGGCTTCTTCGGAGCTAAGGCTCTTATTAAAAAAGAGTTAGAGAAAAACCCTCCAATCAATGAAAAAATGATTCGCGCTATGTTCCTTCAAATGGGTAGGAAACCAACTGAAGCCAATATTAGAGCGGTCATGAACTCAATGAAGAAAAGCAATAACCTCTAATTGAATAGAAGTAGTGAAGCGGCTTAGAAATAAGCTGCTTTTTTCTATACTTAAATTCTATTTTTGAAAAATGGTCTTTTTATTATTTTGTCAAAAACCTGTATTTTTATTGTCAATGAAAAACTTAGTGATAATCGAAAGAATATTATAATGAAAGTTATTAACAATATATTTCCACAATTAGATGAACAAAACTAAAAAACTACTAATTTTCTACTTTATCCACGAAACTTTGCTTTCGGTTCCGCTTTTGATTCTAGCAATGTTTGCTTTATGCCTATATATGATAATTATAGTTAAGAAAGTATCAAGTATGGCAAGTTCAAATCCAATCTTTGGGAATTGGATTGACCCAAAAGCGAACGATAATATATTTGAATCAAATCCAGTGCAGATAGAGATAATTGAAATGATATAAACCCCAATGGTGACAACGACACTAGTGCACATCGATGATAAAGAAACCATTTTCTTTCTCTTTAGGAATAAGAAGAAAGTGAAATCTAAAGCAAATAAGACCGGAGAGATAGAACCATTGATTCCAAAAGTAGAAGCAACAGCTTTGCCTCCCTTAAAATGAATATATATTGGATAACAATGTCCGATAATTGCGAACAATCCTGCTAAATAATATATTAAAGGTCTAGCGTCATAGTAATTTCCCCAAAGATAATATTGCTCAAACAACCCAGAAAACTGCAAAAAAGCCCAGAAAGAGAATACGGCAGCTATGGCTTTTAACATATCAAGAATAGTTACCAATACTCCCATTTTTTTGCCTAATACCCTGCCAGAGTTTGTCCCTCCGGAATTCTTTGAATAATAATCTCTAGGATCCTTGTTGAAAAAAAGCTTTCCAATAATGACTCCATTAGGTATTGAACCAAGCAAGTAACCGACTGCCATTGCAGCTAGTAATGTTAATATATTAACAAGGTAAATATTCATAAGTTAAATCCTCTTTAAAATTATGCCGTATTCGCACTTATTTTTGAATAAAATATGCGTTATAATTAGTTTATCCCATTTGACGGACATAATTTTACAATGCAAGATATCGAACAAGCCGAAAAGAAATATACAGCCCAAAACATAGAGCTCTTATCAGAGATGGAAGGTGTCAGGAAACGCCCTGGAATGTACATAGGATCTACAAACTCTCAAGGTTTGCATCATTTAATTTGGGAAATTGTCGATAATGGTGTTGATGAAGCCGTTAATGGATACGGTGACAAAGTATCCGTAACCATCCATAAAGATGGCTCTGTATCGGTAGAAGATGAAGGTAGGGGCATTCCTGTTGACATCCATAAAGCAACTGGAATCCCTGCTGTTCAATTAGTTTATACAACTCTCCATTCTGGCGGTAAGTTCTCCAATAAATCCTATACAACTTCCGCTGGTCTTCATGGCGTTGGTGCTACAGTAACCAATGCTTTGTCCGAATGGATTGATATCACTGTATTTAGGGATGGCAATATATATCACCTCCGTTTTGAAGATGGAGGTAAATTAGTTACTCCTCTAGAAATAATAGGAACCACAAGAAAGCACGGTACTTTAGTACGTTTTAAGCCTGACAAGCGTATTTTCTCTACTGTTGAGTTTAAGTGGGATACTATTTATAACCATCTCCAGGAAGAAGCTTTCCTTTTAAAGAAAGTTCATTTCTTCCTAAAGGATGAAAGAAGCGGCTTATCCCATGAATTCTATTATGAAAATGGCTTAAGGGAATACGTATCAGTCTTGACCCAAAACAAAGAAAGAATCGGTGAAATCATCGATTTCGAAGACAATTCATCATATATAAAGATGGAAATGGCACTTGTTTGGTGCAACAAAGACTATAACGAAAATATCTATTCATATGCTAACTCGGTCAGGACTCATGATGGAGGCACCCACGAGTCAGGTTTGAAGACTGGTATTACTAGGGCCGTTAATGACTGGGCTATCCAAAACGAAGTCATAAAGGAAAACCAAAAGCTTGATGGAATCGATATCCGTGAAGGATTAACTGCCATTATTTCGGTTAAGATTCCTGAAAATAAGCTTGAATATGAAGGACAGACAAAAGGGAAACTAGGGACTCCAGAAGCTTCCCAGATGGTCAATGAATTTGCTTACGATAATTTAATCCATTATCTAGCTGAGCATAAAGCGTTTGCTATTGATTTAATCCATAAATGCCAAGCTTCCAAGCAAGCTAGAGATGCCGCTAGAAAAGCCAAGGAAAGTGCTAGAAGTGGCAAAAAGAAGTCTGTAGAAGCCATAATTTCAGATAAATTAGCTTCTGCCCAATCTAAAGATTATAAAGAAAACGAACTTTTTATAGTCGAAGGTGATTCTGCAGGCGGTAGCGCCAAAAGTGGCAGGGACAGGCTTCACCAAGCCATTCTTCCATTAAGAGGAAAGCCATTGAATACCGATTCCGTAACAATGGAAAGAATGCTTCAAAATACCGAATTCTCCACGATTATCCAAACTATTGGAGCTGGAGTCGGTGCCGATTTCGATGTTGAGGATTCTAGATATGGAAAAATCATCATCATGACCGATGCTGATACCGATGGAGCCCATATCCAAATTCTTTTGCTTACTTTCTTTTATAATTACATGAAGCCACTTATAACTAACGGCATGGTCTATATTGCTTGTCCTCCTTTATATATGGTTTATAAGAAATCTGATCCAAAGAAATTCATCTACGCCTGGGATAATGTCTCTTTAGAAGAGGCAAAAACCAAGATTGGTGCCGGTTATGGCATCAAGCGTTATAAAGGTTTAGGTGAAATGAATGCCGATCAGCTAGCCGCGACTACAATGAACAAAGCCACAAGGCAATTGCTAAGAGTCAGGATCGATGATCCTCTAGTAGTAGAAAAACGTATATCGGTCTTGATGGGAAATGATGCTTCCCAAAGAAGGACCTGGATTGAAGAAAACGTTAAATTCAATGAAAAAGATAATTTTATCGAGGAGATAGGCAAATGAGCAAGAAAAAACAAGTCATAGCCCCGATAGAGGAAAATATCATCGCTTCCGCCATGGATGAACTCATGGGGGAAAGGTTCGATATATATGCTAAAGATGTAATCCAAGATAGAGCTATCCCTGATGCTAGAGATGGCTTAAAGCCAGTTCAGCGTCGCATTATTTTTGCGATGTATAATACCGGCAATACAATAGACAAACCTACAAAGAAATGTGCCCATATCGTCGGTGAAGTCATGGGTAAATTCCATCCTCATGGAGACTCTTCTATTTATGATGCCCTTGTCAGGATGTCGCAACCATGGAGAGTTAGACTCCCATTGATAGACTTTCAGGGAAACAATGGTTCCATGGATGGCGATGGAGCTGCTGCTTATAGGTATACTGAAGCTAGATTATCTGCTGTCAGCCAGGAATTAATAAGAGACTTAGACAAGAATTCCTGCGACATGATGCTTAATTTTGACGATACGCTGCTAGAGCCGACAGTCTTGCCGGCCCATTTTCCGAACTTATTAGTAAACGGAGCTAGTGGTATTGCCGTTGGTATGGCAACAGAAATCCCTCCACACAATCTGGGAGAGATTATCGATGCTGTTTGCTATAGACTCGCTCATCCTAATTGTCCAATCGAGACTTTAATGAAATTTGTTCCTGGACCAGATTTCCCAACTGGCGGAACTATATATAAATCCCAAGGCCTATTAGATATCTATCTAACTGGAAAAGGCAGGATTGATGTAGTCTCTAAATATTCTATAGAAGAAGAAAAAGACGGGACTACCCAAATCATAGTTACCGAAATCCCTTACGGAGTCGTAAAGAAGAACCTTGTTTTCTCTATTGATAAGATTAGGCATGATAAGGCCATAGATGGAATCGATGAAGTCAGGGACGAATCCGATAAAGAGGGACTTAGAATCGCTATCGATATCAAAAAAGGCTTCAAGGCTGAAGCAATTTTGGCATATTTATTAGGAAAAACGCAGTTACGTTCATCTTATAGTGCCAATATGATGGCTATTGTTAATGGTCGTCCACAGACTTTGAATCTGCTTTCCTATTGCGATACCTATATTGATCACCAAAAGGAAATATGGACTAGAAAGACCAAGTTTGACCTAAACAAATGCAAGGCCAGGCTCTCTATCATAAATGGATTAATCAAGGCTGCATCAATTATAAATGAAGTAATTGCTGTCATTAGGGCCAGTAAGGATAAGGCTGATTCCAAAATCAATTTGGAAAACAAGTTCGGATTCCTTCCAGACCAAAGCGAAGCTATCGTTATGATGCCTTTATATAAATTAAGCCATACCGATATTGATGTCTTGATGAAGGAAAAGGTAAAAGTAGAGGCTGATATCGCTTCTTATGAAGAGCTTTTATCTGACCAAGATAAATTAGACAAAGCCATAAGTAACGATTTGAAGCGTATTTCTAAGATTTATAGTGATGAAAGAAGAACTTCAATCGAAGAAGAAGATCCTGATTTAAGACAAGTAAACGCCAAAGACTTGATTGCCAAAGAAGAAGTCATGGTTACTGTTACTAGAGATGGCTACATCAAAAGATGTTCCTTGGCATCCTATAAAGGATCTAATGGACATAATGGCGCCTATCCTGGCATGAAAAGTGGTGATACCCTCGTATTTGCCTCTTGTTGCCTAACTACAGACAACTTGCTTTTATTTACTAATAATGGATGCTATATCTATCTTCCTATCCACATGGTAAAGATATCAAAATGGCTTGATGAAGGTATTCACCTTAATTATGCCGTCTCCTTATCTCCTGATGATAGGATTGTAAAAGTCATTGCCGTTAGGAAATTTAGGGAAGACATAAATATCGCTACAGTTTCTAGAAAAGGGCAAATTAAGCGTACTAAATTGTCTTTATTCCCTGTTACTAGGATGTCTAAACCCATTAGATGCATGAGATTATTAGGCGATGATGAAGTTACTTCAGTTTGCGTTACTAGCGGAAATTCCAACTTATTGTTACTTTCCGAATCTGGATTAGGTGTTTTCTATAACGAGAACGAGATATCTTTAACTTCCAATGGCTCTAGTGGCATCAAAGCTGCTTCATTTAAAGCCTCGCCAGTTATAGCACTTATTCCTTTCGATCCAGAAGAAAACGGCAAGGTAATGCTTTTGACTGATTTAGGTGTCACTAGAATATTAGCAAGCTCAAATGTTGAACTCTCTAATAGGCTTTCAAAAGCTACAACCATATTCAAATCATTCAAGAAAGAGCCACATAATCTAGTCTTTGCCGACAAGGTAGGGGATAAAGTCGCCCCATATACGATTAAGACTACTCTTGATGATGGAAGCTATTTTGATATTACGTATGAAGATTTCTTCCTTACCCCGATGGATAAAGTAGCCAAGGTAGAAAATAAGATTCCAGGCAATAAGACAATACAATATGTATCTTTATTTGGATCGGATATTGTTACTAATGAAACTAAAGCCTATGAACCTCCAGTTGTCGAAACTGTCGAACCAGTCGAAGAAGAGACTGCTCCAAAGATAAAACGTGACGATGACATCGAAGAAAAGTTTGAGCAAATATCGATATTCGATGATAATGATTTCTAATATAAAGGTAGATAATTAGTAGATTTATAGTATTAATTAAGTATAGTAAAACATTCGATGAAATCTCAATAAATTGGTAAAAGTCCGAACTATTAAAAAATTATGAATAAAAACTTTATTCCGACAGGTTATTCTAAAAGTATCTATGAAATTGATTTAGATGTTTTGGTCTCACTCGGCGTGAAGACTATCTTAATAGATTTGGACAATACGATTGTTCCATATATCCAAAAAGAACCTTCTGAAAAGGCCAAGGAATTCAAATCCAATTTGGACAAAATCGGTATTTCTTTACTTATTTGTTCGAATAACAAAGGAAAGAGAGTTTCTCATTTTGCTAATCTTCTTGGAGTTTCTTATTTCCATTCCTTAAGAAAACCATTTGCATCCAGATTATTAAAAGCCTTGAAACAATTCAATATAAATAAAAATGAATGCATTTTCATAGGTGATCAATTAATAACTGATATACTTTGTGCGAATAAGGCCGGGATTAAATCAATATTGACCGAGCCTCTTCATAAAAAAGAACCTATATGGACTAAAATAAATCGAATGTTTGATAAGCCGATAAGAAGGAAATTAATAAGCAAAGGCTTATTGAAACCAATATCTAAATAAGAAAGGGAATAATCATGTTAACAGGAAAACAAAAGCAACAATTAAAGGCATTAGGAAATTCAATCGACCATCGTTACCTATTTGGCAAAGGCGATGTCGATCAAGCTTTCTTAAAACAAATAGACGATGCCTTGGAAGCTCATGAATTAATAAAGGTTGGATTGCTTCAAAACTCTTCAATCGAAACAAAGGAAATCGGTAATATTTTATCGAAAGAACTTAATTGCGAAATTGTCCAATTAATAGGCCGTGTTATATTAATTTATAGGAAAAGCAAAAAGAACCCACGTATTACTCTTCAATAAATATGGATTCATTAATTCTATACGGAGGATCATTCGATCCGATACATAATGGTCACTTACGCATAGCACGTGCCGCCTCGCTTTATTTCAATTCTGATGTTGTTTTTATTCCAGCTCCATCCCCAAGATGGAAATCGCCAAGCGCATCAAGCAAAGATAGGCTCAACATGCTTCGATTAGCTCTAGCTAGCGATGGATCGCCCTCATTTGATATTTCTTTATTTGAAATGAATTCAGAAGCCGAGGTCAATTATACAATCGACACGGTAACTCATTTTGCATCTAAATTTCCAAAAAGGAAACTATATCTATTAATCGGAGCCGATGAGGCAAATAGATTCGACAAATGGAAAGATGCATCCAAGATTGCATCCATGTGCCAAATCATATTTGTATCGCGCCCAGGATTCATATTTAATGATGATGTATTGTCTAGATTTAATATGAGAAGATTACCGTTTGATGAATCTGGAGAAGTATCTTCATCAAAGATTAAATCGCTTCAAAGCCTTGATATACCTTATTCAGTAAGGAATTATATCGAAAGGCATCGATTATATTATTTTAAGACACTAGATGAAATGGAATCCGAACATAGATTGCTTCATTCAATCTCCGTGGCTAATCTAGCCTGTTCGATTGCCCTAAAAAATAAATTACCGAATCACGAGAAATATTATATAGCTGGTTTGTTACATGATATCGGTAAGGATATACCGATTAATCAGTCTAGACTTATAATGGAAAAGAATTACAAGAAATACCTTAATTATCCTGAATGGACTTATCATCAATTCATCGCAGAATATTTAATCAAAGAACATTTCGGGATACAGGACGAAGAAATAATCGAGGCGATTAAATGCCATGCGACTGGAAAAAAAGACATGAATAGTTTCGATAAGATAATTTACGCTTCTGATAAGATCGAACCCTCTAGGGGCTATGATTCAACTAAACTCATCGATGCATGTATGAAATCATATGAGAAAGGGTTCTTGAAGGTATTAAAGGAAAATAAGATCTATTTAGAAAGCAAAGGATATCAAACCGATAACAAATTGACAAAAGAATGCTATAAAGAATATTTAGGAGAATGAAAATGAAAGAATTAGAAATCGCATTAAAGACATTAGATGACCACAAGGCTACTGAAATTGAGTCTATAGATGTAAGGAATCATAATCCTTTTGCATCTTATATCGTTTTGGCTACTTGCTCTAATATCAGGGCTCTAGGCGCCTTAGCAGAAATACTAGAAGAAGAATTTGAAAAGAATAATATTGATATTAGAGTCAAAGAAGGTCAACCAGACTCTGGCTGGATGATTGTTGAAGCAGGGGAAGTAATCGTACATTTGCTTTTGGATGTCAATAGAAAAGAATTGAAACTAGAAGATCTACTTAATAGGCTCAATGAAAAGTCTAGTAAATAACAGCGGTTGTAAGATAGTTTATTGTTTTGCTTCATAACTATATTAAACACCAAAAATTATAAAAAGAAACCTCTTGAAATTTTAAAAAGAGGTTTTTATTATTTATTACTAACTTCGTATAATGTCCATTATGTTAAGTAGAAGTAATAAAAAACGCCTATAATCGTATGTTTTTAATAAACCTTAGACTAATATTTAGATATTTATTAATGGTTTTATAACGAATGAAATCTAATAAATATCTACTAATTATCTACTTTGAGAGATTTTATAATATTATCCATTAATATCTAATTATATTAAGCTGAATCCTTTTATAATTACAAAGAACGCTAATTGCTTGCCGTTATTAATAGATTTAATTAAATATAGAATTGTCTCGAAGAAAATAAAAATGAGATAATCGTCAATACGAACACTTAATTCGCATTAATATTATCTCAATTACTATCTTATTTATTTAGAAACTACTTCGATTTGTTTTGGTTTGTTTTCTTCTTAACTATCAGTAATGGAATATCGATAACCGCCATAAGAAGCAAAGATATAACTGCATAGGCAATTACGTTCTCAATAGTTCCATATTGGTTTTCTGAAACGATTAACGAACCTATTCCAGGCTTTGATATCGAATTTGCCGTTAAGACTTCTGACATGATAGATACCTTAAATGATAGTCCAAGGCTTTGGGTGATTCCTAATAATATAAAAGGCAATGCGTCACGGTATCTAACTTGAAATAAGACCCTTAGATTAGTCCTTTTAGCCTCGAGCCTTAATGCATCCATTACATCGGTTTCTTCGCTATCTAATCCATTTCTAAATGATTCATATATCAAAGGAAAGGCAACGATGAATGTCAAGATGCATGGGATGTAATCTAGATAATCCCTAGTTTTAGGACCCATAAAAATTCCTAGTAAAACAATAGTTACCGCCGCGGTTGGTATCGTTCTTTTAATCGCTACTGAAATCGATAAAAAATTACCGAATAGTTTAAATAGACTTGCAATAGTGCCTAGCAAAGCCCCAAGGATAAACGAAACGCCAAATCCTATTAATATTCTTAACAAGGTATAACCAACGCCAATCCAAGTTTTTTTAGCACCTTTAACAAAAAGAAGATCTATGACGCGGACTAAAATTTCATGAGGATAAGGCAAAACATCATTTTTATTCGATTTCAGGATAAATGAGGTCAAATAGAGTATCCCAATAAGGAAAAAGAACCCTAAAAGAGTCGATAAAATGGCTAGTTTTTGGGTTCTTTTGTCTTTCATAATTATCTAGCTAGGAATGAAGTGTCTGGGAAATTAGGTTGTCCTAAGATACTTCTAAATGAATTGGCTACATCTTTAATGGATGTTACAACGCTATTTTTAATCAAATTGAATTTATTAGCACCATCTTTTTGTAACGTTCCTACCAAGGCTGGAGTAAATCCGAATCTAGTTTGGCAATCATTGTCATTAGTTGTATCGATAGCTTCATAAGCATTTAAGGCATCGACGGCAACTTGAGGATTATCGATGGCATTTACAATTCTTTCATCGACTTCATCAAGGAATTTATCGATAGTTTTTTTCTTTTCTTGATAAGAATTCTTATTAACAAATAGCCCAGCCGCAGGAACTATGGCATTATTATAATATTTAGCCCATTCTTCTTGGATGTTATAGATAACGTTAAGAGTTACTCCCTTGGCCTTTAAAGCACCTCTAGCGGTCGTTAAAACCGGTTCAGCAACGACATAATAATCATAGGAATCTGGATTAGATACCAAATTATTCTTAACATCGCTTACTGCATCAGAGAAAGTAATTTTGTTCGAAGATGAATAATCTCCCCAGTTCCAGTTATCTTTGGCTAATTTCATAAAAGATAAGGAAGCAATGCCGGTTTTCACAAATCCATTGATTGTCGATTCGCTGTTGAAGGTTTCTTCTTTGCTATGCTTAGTAGAAACAACGTAGAAAGTTCCTCCAGAGATCCATTTAGCCAAGGCGTAATCCCTTTTATTAACAGTGATGTTATTTAATCCACCAATTCCATCAAATACGATGACATCGTAACTATTTGAACCAGAAACGGCAAAATTTGGAGGTATAGTCGAAGCTACTGCAGTTACAAAGTTCTTGTTGGAACCTTGGTCATAGAAAGCTAAAGCAGGGATCCCGGTTGGAGAAAGAACATTCAATGTTGAAGTATCAATAACTTCGCTAGTTAGCTTAGAAGTATCTTCACTAGATGGGGAATTTGAACTTGTTTCTGAGCTAGACGTGCCACAAGAAACAAGGGCAAAGCCACTTAAGGCCAATAAATATGTTATTTTTTTCATTTTTAATCCTTTTGCAATTCGCTTATCTCTTCCCCTATCATTCCTTCTTTTTTATTTAGATGGAAGTTTTTTAATATAGAAGCCCCAATGCAGGCAAAGCTAGGATATTCCCCGAGGAATTTTCCTTCCTTAAAGAAAGGAGAATAGGCAAGGAATGGGACTTTTTCTCTTGTGTGGTCAGTTCCTTTAAATGTTGGATCATTTCCATGGTCAGCTGTAATGATAAGCAAATCAGTTGGCTTCATATTAGGGATGAATTCCCCTACTCGCTTATCGAAAGCTTCGATGCATCTAGCATATCCGACGGCATTTCTTCTATGCCCATATTCAGAATCGAATTCGACTAAATTGACAAAGCAAAGCCCCTTGTAATCATCTTCTTTAAGTTGGCGAATGGCTTCGTCCATTCCTTCTTCGTTAGTGGCCGTATGTATTGTTCTAGTCACACCAACACCATTAAAGATATCATTAATCTTTCCAATCGCAGAAACAGTAAGCCCATTTTCTTTTAATATATCCATGGCAGAAACTCCGGTCGGAGAAACTGTATAGTCGTGCCTAGAAGCCCCGTCACGCTTGAAATTATCTTTATTCGTACCGACAAATGGCCTGGCAATGACTCTTCCGACTAGATATTCGCTCTTCATGCATATTTCTCTAGCAATTTCGCAGCACCTATAAAGTTCAGGTACAGGAATTACCGATTCATTTGCAGCAATTTGTAATACCGAGTCAGCAGAAGTATAGACAATTAATGAACCATCTCTAGTTTGTTCTTCTCCTAATACCTTTAATATTTCTGTTCCGGAAGAAGAATAATTGCCAATAACCTTACGACCGGTCTTTTCTTCTAATTCATCAATTAGTTCTTTTGGGAAGCCAGTATCGGTGAAGGTCTTGAAAGGTTTTAAGGTAAGAATACCCATCATTTCCCAGTGTCCAGTCATTGTATCTTTGCCATTGCTAGCCTCGCGAAGTCTAGCGCTATAGCTATTTGGATGATTAGAAACTACTTTAACACCTTTGATGTCATCTAGTTCGCCTAGACCCATCGCTTCCATATTAGGACATTTAATGCCATTAACAGATTCGGCTGCATGGGCAAATGTATTTGACCCGACATCATCGAATTTAGCCGCATCAGGCTCTTCCCCTATCCCAAGCGAATCGGCGACTATTACGAATATCCTGTCGAATTTGTATTTTTTATCCATTAACTTAGTTAACCTCCAGAATTATTTGTAACTAGATTATATATTCTTTGCCTTGATTTGTCTTAAAAGATGATTTGACTATTTATCAAAAGATGAAGAATAGTCCTTAAACGCCTTCTTAGTCGATACTTTTGTATATATCTGGGTTGTTTCTAGATGGGAATGTCCTAGCATGTCTTTTAAGGCAACAATGTTAATTCCATTTTCTAATAAACTCGTTGCGAATGAATGACGTAATGTATGGGGATGGATATTTTTATTAATCCCAGCAAGAGCAGCATATTCTTTAACTAATACAAAAAAGTAATTACGGGACATCGGATTGCCGAATTTATTTAAGAATAAGTAAGGAGACTTCTTAGAATTAGGGAATTCTTTTCTACTTGTATCTATATAATTCAAGATAACATCAAGACAATCTTGGTTAATCGGTACGCTTCTTTGCTTATTTCCTTTGCCTGACCTAACTAATATTATCCTTTTATTAAAAGAAATATCTTCAATCTTTAAATCTAGCAATTCAGAAACTCTAAGTCCGCTAGAATACATCGTTAATAACATTGCTAGATCCCTACTACCTTCTTTTTTAGATGTATCGATACTAGATAATAAGGAAGATATTTCTTCAGTACTTAATACTTCTGGTAACTTTCTTTGCTTTTTAGGCAAATCAAGTCGACTAATATTGATATTTGCTATCTTTTCTTTATCTAGAAAAAGAAAGAAGTTCTTTAATGAAGATAATCTTCTTGCAATCGAAGAACTTGTTAAGCCTCTTTCTCCTTGATAAATCGCATATTCTTCTAATAAAGAATCATCTAAAGAAGATGTATCCTTAATATCGTCAAAATGGAGAAAAAACAAATCTAGGTCTTCTTTATAATTAGAAATAGTGTTCTTGCTTAATCCTTTTTCTCCGACTAGATAAAGAATATATTTCTCCAAAGCCTCATTTATCTCCATCTTTTTTGACCTCTCCAAGTCTAAAGAATACTTTCTTGTTCATCTTTCTATTCAAATCTTCGATAAGTAATTTAGTCTTATCCATCTCTTCATAAGTAGGATAATTCCATAAACTCATCTGAACATTCGCGTTGTGTTTTGAACTTAATTTGCCTAAAGTAACCCCTACAAGTCTTACGTTCATCTCATTGAAATTAGCAATATAAAGCTTCCTAATTTCATTAAAGATGATATTTTCATCGGTAGTTGGCTCTTCTAGAGTCTTGTTCTTGCTATGAAGGGAAAAGGAAGTATCTTTTACTGATAAAGTAATTAATTTAGCAACCTTTTTGGCTTCTTTCGCCCTGATTGAGACTTCTTTTGAAAGATATTTTAAAGTCTCTTCGACTTCATTAATCCCGATGCAGTCGTAATTCAATGTCGAAGAATTGCCGATAGATTTAGGATCAAATGGATCCGTATTTATTTCATCGCTGCCTCTGCCATTTACCCATTCTTTTATGGTAAAGAAGAATTTTCCTAATTCCTTTTTAATAGATTCATCATCTCCATTTACTAGTTTTACTAAATCTCCGATTGTATTGATTCCCAATCCTTTTAATTTAGGAACACTTTTCTTACCAATCCCCCAAAAAGATTCGATTGGAAGAGGATAGATTATATCCTTAATGTCTTTTCTTCTAATTAAAGTAAGTCCCATTGGCTTTTTTAAATCAGAAGCCATCTTGGCTAGCCATTTAGTTGGGGCAATTCCAATTGAGCAGCCTAACCCCGTCTCTTTTTTTAGTTCAAGCTGCATTTCTTTTAAATAGGAAATAGGATCTTTAACTTTAGATAAAGCTTCGCTCATATCGCAATAAGCTTCATCTATTGAGGCTATTTCTATCTTTTTGCAATATTGCTTCAAAAAGGAAAAGAAGGAAGTAGACATTACCTCATAAAATCTATAATCGGAAGGAACTACGATAGCTTCAGGGCAAATTTCTTTTGCCATGAACATCGGCTGTCCTGAATGGCATCCTTTCTTTCTAGCCTCATAAGACGCAGTTGAAACAATACCAGATCTACCAGAATGCCCAATTAAAACAGGCTTTCCTGCTAGAGATGGATTCTTTATTATCTCGCAGCTAACAAAGAAAGCGTTGAGATCGATATGCATGATAATCTTGCTAGCCATATCTATATTTTAAGAATAAATATAGATTATGTTAAGTAGACTATTTAAATTCCTTTAACAAATATTCTTCGACTTGCCTTGGCAAAAGGGAGAACCTAGACAATTGGTTCTCGTAAGAATCTGAATTGACGAAATGGTTAGGAACGGATTTTACCTTGAATTGCCCCTTATAGTTTTCTTTCAATAAGGCTAAAGCTAGATTAGCAGCAAAACCATTATCAGTTCCATAAGGATCATAAACCAATATTTTATCTTGCTTTAATAGTTCTTTTATCAGTTCTTTTGAGATAGGATTTAGGTATATTGGGTCAATAAAGTTCGTATCTATCTTATCTTTTTCGATTAAGGAAAGTAATTCCCTTCCTTTTCCGCCGACTCCAATTACCATATTTTTTGATTTGGATTCTTTTAGTACTTGAAAGCTAAATAAAGGTAACTCAATATCGTTTTCTTCGTTAATAGATACGAATTCACGAGGGTATCTAATGCAAAATACCCCGTGTTTTTCTAACGAAGTCTTATATAAAGCTTTGGCAATTTGCTTCGTTGAAGGTTGAGTTAAAATGACATTTGGAATCGAAGAAAGATAGGATTCATCATATAAACCTTGATGGGTATCCCCATTTTTGCCTACTAGTCCAGCACGGTCAATTAGTATAGTCATATCTAGATTCATCCTAGCGCAGTCATGGCTAAGTTCATCGTATGCTCTTTGTAAAAATGTCGAATATATCGTTATTATTGGATGGAATCCATTTAAGGAAAGGCTTCCTGATAAAGTTAAGGCATGTTCTTCAGCAATGCCTACATCTAGACATCTATCCTTATAATGGGCGAATGGCTTTTCTAGTCCCGATCCTTTTAAAGTTGCGGGAACTATAAGGAAAGTATTTTCATCTTCATTCATTATTTCATCAGTCAAATCTGCAAAGTAATGAGAGAAAGAAATAAGGTCAGGATGGGTGTTTTTCGGTCTTCCGGTCTCAATATCAAAAGGAGTAACCCCATGCCAATACCCACTCTTATCATTTTCGGCAAATTTATAGCCCTTACCTTTGATTGTACGGACATGGACTATAACTGATTTAGTGCATACTAATGCTCTTTTTAATCCTTTTTCGATAGCTTTTACATCATGCCCGTTTATTGGTCCAATATATGTATAGCCCAGATTATCAAACAAAGTAATAGGAACAAGCGCCCTTTTTATCGAGTTTTTTATAGATGTAGAGAAATTATATAATCTTTGACCGGCCCTAGTTGAACAAAGGAATCTACGATATTTAGCCTTAAGCGAATTGTAGGCTTTGCCAGAAGAAACTCTCCTAAATAGTTTAGAAACCGAGCCGGCAGGCTGAGAAATAGCCATATCGTTATCATTTAATATGATTATTACTTTATGCCCTCTCGCGGTTAAGTCGTTTAATCCTTCAAAAGAAAGACCATTAACAATAGAACCATCCCCAATTAATGCGACAATCTCATACTTTTCTTTTTTATAATCCCTAGCAATTGCAAAGCCTTCAGCGGCAGATATCGAAGTAGATGAATGGCCTGCTTCATATGGATCAAATACTGATTCATTAATCTTTTGGAAACCGCTAGAAAAGCCAGGCATATTTAGGTTTTCTAGACTTCTACCAGATAAAAGTTTATGCGTATAGCATTGATGGCCGACATCGAATATCAATTTATCTTTTGGGAATGAAAAAACCCTATGCAAGGCAACTGTAGTCTCGACAATCCCAAGATTGCTAGAGAGATGGCCCCCATATTTTGAACAAGCATCTATTATTTCGTCTCTAATAGAAGAACAAAGCGAATCAACTTGCTTATAATTCAATGATTTTAGTTCTTCTTCACCTTTTAACGTTTTTATGCTAATTATGTCGTTTTTATCGGACTTTTTCATATACTAGAAAACTACTAATTATCTATCGTTTATTTACTTTATTCTGTAACAGTTACGATTTCATTCTTTGCAGTTTGCAAATCATTTTCCAAGGTCTTTATCAATTCTTTTCCTTGCTTGAAAAGAGATAAAGTCTCATCTAGAGGCAAGGTAGTTGTCTCAAGTTTATTAACAATTTCTTCTAGTTTAGCTAGTCTAGTCTCAAACTTTTCCATTACTGTTGCTCCTTCTTTTTATCTTTAACTGTATTGATGATTATACCACCTTTTACCTTAGTTATTAATTCTTCCCCTATCTCTACATCTTCAATCGACTGGATAGGTTTATTATTTTTATTTAAAGTTAACGAATATCCCCTATTTATCACATTTTCCGGGTTAAGTGAATTAAGTCTATTTTGAAGTTCGCTTAATCTAAAAATCGCCTTTTCTACCCTATTTTTATAGGCTAAATCAAGTCTATGTCCTAATTTAGAAAGGGAATCTAGTTTCTGCGAATATAAAGCAGAAGGATCCTTGAAATATGGTCTAGATGACAGCCCAGCAAGTTTAGATGAATACAAATCAATCTTATTAGAGACTATTTTGGTCATAGATTCTAGGTATTGGTCTAATCTAATAAACAAATCATCTTTATTTGGGGTAGATGCAACTGCGGCTCCTGTTGGGGTAGAAACTCTTTTATCTGCAACTAAATCAGTAAGAGTTGTGTCTATTTCATGCCCTACGGCTGAAATTATAGGGATTTCACACTTATAAAGGGCTCTTATAAGGCTTTCATCGTTAAACGCGCTTAAATCCTCGCTAGAGCCTCCACCTCTGCCTATGATAAGAGTATCTAGATTCGCCTTAGATGCCAATTCTAATGCCCTAAGCAAGTCTTTAGGAGCCTCTTTTCCTTGAACTAATGAAGGGAAAACATATATTTGGACCAAAGGATATCTAAGGCAAATATTATGGACTATATCTTTTAAGCCAGCTGAATTCGCCCCCGCAATGACTCCAATCCTATTTGGAAAAAGAGGAATACCCTTCTTTTTAGAAGGATCAAAAAGTCCTTCCTCGGCTAGCTTTTCATATAATAGCTTTAATTTCAAGGCTTCGTTTCCTTGTCCATAAAGCTCCATTTTATCGACAATAAAAGAATATGAGCCCCTTGGAGGATAGACATTTATCGAACCATATACGATTACTTCATCGCCAGTTTTCGGTTCAAAAGCAAGCCCCATTCTTCTATTTGACCACATCATCGCAGAAAGAAGCGATTTATCGTCTTTTAAAGAAAAATAGGCGTGTCCAGACGGATATACCTTGTAATTTGATATTTCCCCACGTAGATAGACGAATTTAAATAATGAGCTCGACTCAAGGTAGTCCTTGATTCTAGAATTGAATTCAGTAATAGAGAGAAATTCCTTACTCTCCATGTTATTTCCTAACCAAAGTCTTATCAAGGATGGCATTTACGAACTGGTAATCGCCTTTTTCCTTGTTTTTGACCTTGTCAAATCCCATGTCTAGATATGATTTGGCTAATTTAACGGCAACATCGATGACAACACTTTTGTCAACATCTGGTTCGACATAATAGAAATGAACATAGGCAAGCATCAATATGGCCTGTTCGACTCTATTAAGTCTATCAAACGTCCATTTACGCATATTCGCATTGAAAGTCTTGATTATTTCGTCATATTTCTTGATGGCCATAATCGTGACGGCTTTAGTAAAAAATGGGCAATCTTCATAATCTTCTTCAAATAATGAAGAGATAATATTCTCAACATCCACCGGTTCACCCATATCAATATAGGTCAAGACGGCATAAAGCACTTCCATTGTTACTTTTTGGAGTTTATTTCTTCCTAATTCGCTGCTAGGTTCAGTTAGATCAAGTTCTTCGTCCATAATTACTTCCTTTTACAAGGTGGAATTCTACCATTTATGCTTCCTTAATTCATTATCAACTTCTTATTTTAACTTCTTTTTTTCTTCGATTAACTCTTTTTTAGCCAAATGATAGAAGAAAATACCTAATCCAAGCAGAATTAAAACAACGATATGGATCAAAATCGATGCTACATAATTAGACTCATTTCCAGTAAAAGAAGAGAAGAAAACAGAAATAAAGTCCAAAAAATAAAAGGAAGTGAATATTATTAAGTAGATGACTCTTCCTTTTGCTGTGAATAATGTTGCTATTACCCCGACTAAAATTAACAAAACAGACAATACAAAGAATAGAGCTACATCAAAATAGCAGTAAGTTAAGAAATAAAACATTAGAAAAGCCCCTTGTTTAGAGGCTAAATGATAGACTAGGCTAGCAAAAAACGATGCTAAAGAGATTATTAAGGGTAGCAAAGAGAATTTTTGATATCGGATAAGAGCTTTATCGAATCTAGTTTGGCTCATGCGACCTTCACAACTTTAATCTTTACATCATATGGGACGGTGTCACACATTAAAGATATGGCCGAGGCTACTTCCTTTTGGATATTTAGACAAGTAGTCTTGACTGGAGAATCAGAAGGAAGGATGACATCGATGCTGACGATGGCCCTGTCATCTTTACCTAAAGTAACCTTAACCCCTTTATCGACGGAAAATAAGGCTTTCTTGCTTTTAATGGATACTCCCCTAAAGGAATTTACCGCTTTGGTGGCAATGGAAGCAATGGCATTTGTAGAAATGCCCATCGTCCCTAACCTTCCATAATTATTTATCATTACATAGTTTTTCATAATTAGATTTTACTTTTTTAATAATAGAAGAGCAACTTTCTCTGCGATTGCTTCTTTGGTAAAGCCAAAATTAGATAAGACATCAATAGGCTTGCCAGAAGCACCGAAATCATCGATACCGATGTTGTGCTTAGCTAATTTGCCCCAGCCAAAAGTAGAAAGCATTTCGATAGAAATACGCTTTTCATATGGATAAGATTCGATTTTATCCATCATTTCCTTGTTTTTATATAAGGCTTCTAGACATGGTGCGCTAATAATATCAGCAACTATTCCTCTTTCTTTTAGGATCGAGGCAGCATCAATAGCAAGGCTAACTTCGCTTCCAGTTGCAATTAATAGGCAATCGCTATTTTTGTTTTTAGAAATGAAATATCCGCCTTCTTTGACTTTATTTTCATCGCTAGAAGAGAGCAATGGGAGGTTTTGTCTAGATAAAATCAAGCAGACCGGTCCATCAAAATCAGATAGGAAGGCTTCTTTATAGGCTCCCATGACTTCTTTTTGGTCGGCTGGTCTAATTACCTTGATATTTGGAATGCTTCTTAGCATTGCTAATTGTTCAATTGGTTGATGGGTTGGGCCATCTTCTCCAACTGCAATTGAATCATGAGTAAAGATATAGACAACATTTAGATGTTGCAAAGCCGCCATCCTAATCGCAGGCTTTAGATAGTCAGCAAATACCATGAAGCAGGCACAATATGGCTTAAGTCCACCATGCAAGGCAATGCCATTGCAGCAACTTGCCATGCCAAATTCACGGATTCCCCAATGCATATCATGCCCATCAGGGTTGGCATTTGTAAACATCTCAACTCCCTTGATATTGGTTTTAGTAGATCCAGCTACGTCGGCTGATCCACCGAATAGGAATGGGATACTCTTATAGAAAGAGGTTAGACATCTTCCAGAAGTTGCCCTGCTTGCTTCGGTTTCTTTATATTCGATAGGTTCGATATTATTTGCTAAAGTAGCGAACTTATTGCCAAAAGAAGTCAAAAACATCTTTGCATCTTCTTCATGGAATTTCTTATAGGAGGCAAATTCCTCGGCATAGGCTTTATAAGCAGCTTCGCCTCTAGCAACGAATGTAGATTTCAAATCTTCATAAACTTCGTTAGGAACGCTAAATTCAGGATAATCATACCCAAATTTCTTTTTGGCATTGTTTCCATCTTCTTCGCCCAAAGGTTCACCATGAGTTACATGGCTTCCTTCGTTTTTGGAACCATATCCAATCTTGGTATGGACGATTATTAAGGTTGGGAAGCATTTGCTCCTTTTAGCCTTGCTAATGGCTTGTGAGATTGATTGGATGGAATTGCCATCATTTACCTCAAGAACATTCCATTCGCTTGAAAGGAAACGCAATTTAACGTTTTCGGAAAGGGAATCCGAAGTTGGCCCATCTAGAGTCGAACCATTTTCATCATAGATAAGAATCAATTTATTGAGCCTATTATGGCCTGCGATTGAAATTGCTTCTTGCGATATCCCTTCTTCTAGGCACCCGTCGCCACAAATACAATAGGTATAATGATTCATGATGCGGCTGCCTTCTTTATAGCTAGCAGAGATGGTTTTTTCTGCTATTGCCATACCAACGGCTTGTCCAATACCTTGTCCAAGGGGACCGCTAGATGCATCGACTCCACTAGTAACACCTACTTCAGGGTGCCCAGGAGTGCGGGAATGAAGTTGCCTGAATGATTTTAAATCATCCATACTGACATCATATCCAGCGATATGGAGCATCGCATAATACAAAGAGGAAACGTGTCCACTAGAGAGGACAAATCTATCTCTATTGACCCAGTCAGGATGGTTCGGCGTCGCAACTAAGTGATCCCTAAACAAGGCATACATTGCAGGAGCAATATCTAATGCCATTCCAGGGTGTCCGCTTTTGGCTTTGTTGGTCTCATCGATGACCAAGGCGCGAAGCGCAGCAACGGATAGGTTAGATCTTTCTTTCATTGTTCTGACTGATTCCATAATTTCCTCCAAGTAGACATATAGTATTTATTTAGTAGTATTAATATATATTTATATATTACTTTTCTAAATCGACTTTGATTCCAACTGCTTTTAATTGGTCTTCATCAACTTTAGATGGGGCATGTGACATTGGGTCAATGGCCGAGAGGTTCTTTGGGAAAGCCTCGACATCCCTAATGTTATCGGTATGGGCCAAGATCATGGTAAGCCTATCAAGTCCAAAGGCCAATCCACCATGTGGCGGAGCCCCATACTTGAAGGCATCGATGAACCAGCCAAATTTGGCGGCGACATCTTCATCAGAAAGCCCTAATAGCTTGAATATCTTCCATTGGATATCATGGTCATAGATTCTTAAAGTTCCTCCACCAGCTTCATATCCATTGATAATAATATCATAGGCATAGGCCAAGACTTCTTCCGGCTTGCTATCTAATAAAGGCAAGTCTTCATCCCTAGGTCTAGTGAATGGATGGTGTTCGGCAGTATATTTGCCTTCCTCTCCTTCAATTGGATCAAACATTGGGAAGTCAACAACCCACAATACATCAAATGAATTTGGATCGATTAGATTTAGTTTCTTTCCATATAAAGTCCTTAAGGCGCCTAGTCCGAAATCTATATCCCTTCTATAGGCACTAGAAGAAACTAATACCAAATCATCTTCCTTTAATTCTAGGAATGAAACTAATTGAGATTTAGTTTCTTCGTCCATGAATTTATCAGCAAATGAGCCAATTAAGGCGTTATTCTCGTATTTTAAAGCAATTAAGGAAGGCAAGTTGAATTTCTTTGCCTCCATATTTAGCTCATCTAATACTTTTCTAGAAGTAACTTTTGCTTGGTTAGGAATTACTAAGCATTTGATAAATTCCTTGTTTTCAAATCCAGGGAAGCTAGTCTTGCTCATTATTCCTTTTATGTCTTTAAGCAATAATCCATATCTTGTATCAGGCTTATCAGAGCCATAATTATCCATGGCATCCCAATATTTCATCCTTCTTAAAGGCAAAGGCAAGTCAAAATTAACAACATCTTTGAACATCTTCTTTAGGAAGCCTTCCATCAAAGAAAGGAGTTGATCCATATCAAGGAAAGAAGTTTCTAGGTCAAGCTGGGTGAATTCAGGTTGTCTATCGGCACGTAAATCCTCATCCCTAAAGCATTTGGCGACTTGGTAATACCTTTCAATTCCCCCAACCATTAAAAGTTGTTTCCATAATTGAGGGGATTGAGGGAGTGCATAGAAGCTGCCTTTTCTCGTCCTTGATGGAACTAGATAATCCCTAGCTCCTTCTGGAGAAGATAGATTCAAAATTGGGGTTTCTACTTCTAAAAACCCGTGTTCATCGAAATAAGAATGGAAACATTTAACTATTTCTGCTCTTATTTTTAGATTGTTTAGCAAGCAAGGACGTCTTAAATCCAGATATCTATATTGAAGCCTAGTATCTTCTAGAGCGTCGGTTTTGTCTGCAATTATAAATGGGGTAAGTTCAGCCTTGTTGATGACTTTCAAGGAAGATACGATTACCTCTATTTCCCCAGTCTTAAGCTTTGGATTTGGGGTATCTTTCTTTTTGACTTCCCCTTTGACTTCCACTACATATTCATTTTTGATTTCAGGAACCGAATCTGGGTTAAGTACAGTACATCCAACAATTCCAGTCGAATCCCTTAAATCAATGAAAAGAAGCCCGCCAAGGTTCCTTTTTGAGGCAACCCAGCCTAGAAGAGTAACTTTTCTTCCAATGTCTTTTAATCTTAGATTTCCGTTAAAATCAGTTCTTTCCATAAATATCCTTATTCGTGATGATGATCTTCTTCGTTAAATAATTCGTCTAGTTCCTTATCTAGATTATCCAAGGAAACTTCTTTTTGTTCCTTCTTGTCTAAATCTTTTATTTGGATGATTCCTTTTTCTAGTTCCTCATCTCCAAATATCAAGGCCAGTTTTGCTCTAGATCTCTCGGCTTTTTTGAAATAAGATCCTAATTTAGCCATTTTATATGGCCTATCAATAGAATATCCAAGTGATCTAAGTTGTTCTGCTAAGGAGAAAGAATATTCCATTGCCTTCTCTCCTAGTGGCATTAAATAGATATCTAGTTCTTGCTTTATATCCTTTAATAAATCAAATTCCTTCATTAAAGAATAGATTCTTTCCATCCCAAGGGCAAATCCAACCCCGTGATCGATATCGCTAGGTCCATCAAAGCTAGACAAGAGTCCATCATAATGTCCTCCACCTAGCAAGGCCCCATAATCTTTTCCTGTAGGAGAAAGCATATGTACTTCGAATACTATTTCTCCATAATAATCTAGTCCCCTGACAAGAGAATCATCGATTTCATATTCGATTCCAACTTCATTTAATATCGATAATGTATGATAGAATCTTTCTTCGCTGGATTTGGATAAATAATCCCTCATTTTTGGGGCGCCTTTAGCAATTTCTTGGTCAGAAGCAACCTTGCAGTCAAGAATTCTAAGTGGATTTAATTTAAGTCTTTCCTTGCAGTCATCGCACATAGACTCGATTCTAGGGGCAAAATAGGCTTTCAGGGCTTCTTTGTATGCTAATCTAGATTCTTTGTCACCCAAAGTATTTACTTTTACCTTAAGCCCATTAAATCCAAGCATGCCTAGTACTCTCATCGCAAATACTACGACCTCGGCATCTAATTCGCTTGAATCGATCCCAACTGCTTCAATCCCGGCCTGGTAAAATTGCCTATATCTACCAAGTTGAGGCCTTTCATATCTAAAAACAGGCCCAACATAATATGTTTTAAGTGGCAAGTCGTTAGTCGCATATAGCTTATTTTCGACAATTGACCTCATTACACCCGCTGTCCCTTCAGGACGAAGTGTTACGCTTCTATCCCCTTTATCGAGAAAAGTATACATTTCCTTACGGACAACATCGCTAGAAGTACCAGTACCTCTAGAGAAAACTTCCGTATATTCTAGACATGGAGTCTCGATTTTCTTGTAATTATAAAGTTCGGCAACAATGGAGAAGATATTTTCTATATAGTCATAGCAATAGCTTTCGTCCCCATATAAATCATGAGTACCTTTAACACCTTTTATTTGCATACTAAAAAGTCCTTTCTAGTCGTTAATAATTATAGACTTCCTGAGGCTAGTTAACAATTACAACTAATCAATGAATCACTCTTTCTACAGAGTAGACGCCCTTGATGCCTAGAAGCAAGGCAAAGCAATCGCTCAACACCTTCGCATCACTAACAGTAATAGTCATCGAAACGACGTCATTTAGTGTTTCTTGTATCAAGTGGGCCTTTAAATCGGTAACACCAACACCTTTAGAGGCCATTACCTGCAGTATATCATTTAATAGTCCAGGTCTATCATTAGAATAAACCTCGATATCTACGGGATATCTAGATATTCCTAAGTCTTCCTTCCAATATACATCTATTAATCGTTTTTGCTCGTTTGCAATATTTGGGCAAGACTTACGGTGGATTGTAATCCCTTTTCCTTTGGTGATATAGCCAACAATATCATCTCCTGGAATTGGGGTGCAGCATTTGCCTAAAGATATAGCTAGTCCGCTACTTCCACCAGGTACATTGACTGGAGAAGAATTATCATTGACATTGTCTTTTTTCTTCTTGAATTCAAATCCAGGTTTCTTCCTTATATGGAGGAAAGAAAGAATTGTCCCAGGGGCTGGATTTTTTTGCGAGACCATGACAAACAAATCATCTAGATTATCGAAATGGTATTCATTGCGGAGCTTATCATTATCTATTAATTTTAGTGTCTCTTCTTCATTAAATCCTTGCGACTTAAAAGAATCAAGCAAGGAAATCCTACCAATCCTGACTTTCTCTTCTTTCATGATGGCGGCATCTTTTTTCTGAAGCGCCTTCTTGATATGGGCTTTAGCAGAAGCCGTCTTAGCGATTTCTAGCCAGGAATTATTCGGACCAGAAGAAGTCTTTGATGTCCTAATCTCGCAGACATCGCCAGTTTTCAAGACAGTATTTAGAGGCACAAGGACCCCATTAACTACCGCTCCAATCGCACTGTCGCCAACTTTTGTATGGATTTTATAGGCAAAATCCAAAGTAGTCGCCCCGGCAGGTAAATCAATAACCTTCCCTAAAGGAGTAAATACATAGACATTCGCCCCAAATATATCATTTGAAAGAGAAGCCATATATTCGCTAGCGGTGCCATCTTGTTCCCCTGAAAGAGAGACAAAATCCCTAAACCAATGGAGCTGCTCCTCGATTTCTTTTTGTTCATCCTTCGCATTATAATGGCCACCTTCTTTATATTTCCAGTGGGCCGCAACACCGCTTTCGGCAACTTGATCCATCTCTTCAGTTCTTATTTGGATTTCATATATCTGTCCATCGCCAGAAACAATCGAAGTATGCAAAGATTGATACATATTCGGCTTCGGCATGGCAATATAATCCTTAAATCTGCCAGGAATTGGCTTATATGTAGAATGGATAATACCTAATATTTCATAACAGTTTATTACGGTCTTGGTAATGACTCTAATAGCCAAGACATCATAAATTTCATCGAAGCTATGGCCTTTTTGGTACATCTTACGGTAAATGGAATAGATGGATTTGACTCTAGATTCCATTTTGCAAGGAAGATTATGTTCAAGCAAAATATCGGCAATCCTTTTCTTTAGTAATTCAAGGGAGTGCTTTCTATTTTCGTATTTGTCGTTAACTAGCTTTAAAATGGAATTATATTTATCCCTTTCTAGATATTTTAATGACAAATCTTCCATCTCACTTTGGACGGAATAGATACCTAGCCTATGGGCAATCGGGGTAAATACTTCAATTGTTTCCTTAGCAAGAGCTTTTTGTCTTTCAGGGGAAAGAGAATCCAAGGTCCTAAGGTTATGAAGTCTATCGGCAAGTTTAACAATGATGACCCTGACATCCCTTGCCATGCCTAAAAATATCTTTCGGTGGTCCTCGGCTTCAAAATCCTCCGCCGTCATCTTGGATAATTTCATCCTTTGGATCTTAGTAAGGGAATCTACAATCTTTGCAACATCTTCTCCAAACATCTTCTCGATGTCTTCGATTGTTGCATCTGTATCTTCCACTACATCATGGAGAAGTCCAGAGGCAATTGTGGCAGGCCCAGATTGGAGGGATGCTAAAATATAGGCAACTTCGATTGGATGATGGATATAAGGTTCACCTGATTTTCTAAATTGCCCTTCATGCTTGGCTTTGGCAAATAAATAGGCGTCTTCAATCATCTTCCTATCGTTAGGATTGCTGATATAGACATAATACAAGGCCTTAAGGTCCTCGAAAGTATGCATTGGGTATCCTCCATTTGGAGGTAATGTTGTTTTTTGCTCTGCTAGATTTTCCATACCCTTCTAGTATAGGCTAAAACTAAAAATAATATATATTATTTCTTTTCATTACAGGCAAATTGTATCTTGAAAGAGCCTCTAAATTCGTTTAGACGGAATTTCCCTTCCATATCTAGATTAGATTTATTTAAGACATCATCTTTTATAGAAAAGGAGAAAACTTCCGAATTTGGGCTTATTTTAAAGGTTAGATAACCTAATCTATTGAATTTTAAAGCCGAAGTTGGAACGTTTTCTATAACAAATGTTGGTTCTTCATAATCATGGCCAAAAGGAGCGAATTTCCTTAGGATTTTATAATTTTCCATGGATATATCGTTTAAACAGATGCTTATTTCTTCTTTTTTTGGCTCTGTAAAAGGATGACTAGAGGCGTATTCTTCTAGTTTTTCCTTAAAGATTTCATAATCTTCTTTTTTGATGGCAACCCCTGCTGCAAAAGAATGTCCGCCTTTTCTAATAGGAAGTTCGCCTAAGCTGGAGAAGAAATCAATTAGATTAAGGCCAGGCTTACTTCTAAGCGAGCCTGCTAAAATATCTTTATCTTTATAGGAAGAAGAAAAGATGGCAACTGGCTTATTTTCTTCTACAACAATTCTAGATGCCAATAAACCATTCAAACCTTCCCCAAGGCTAGTAGAGATGCAGACACTAGATTTATTTTTATCGATATCGATTTCAGCTAAAGCTGCCTTGGTCATCTCTTTCCTATTCTTATTATATTCAAGGGCCAATAAGGAAGATTGCTTCAAGTCTTTGCAATCAGTCGCAAAATAATGGACTAATTTATTCGCATCGTATTCAGTATCAATCCTACCTACTGCATTAATTGATGGGACTATTTCCATTCCTAGAACCTTCTCATCGATATAGGTTGCATTAGTCAAATTGAATATAGTTGGATATTTATTCTTATTAATTAAAGATAAAGCCAAGGCTACTATTTCCCTATTATAGGATTTCATTGGCATCGTATCAGAAATTATCGATATAGCACCTAAAACTAATAGATATGGATCGACTTTTCCTAGTAAACAAATCGAAAACAAGAAAGAAAGATAACCAGCCGAGACATTATATTCCCCATAATCCAATAAATCGTCATGGATAATAGATATGGCTTCAGGCAAGGATTCTCCTATTTCATGATGGTCGATTATCAATGTATCGATACCGTTTTCCTTTAAATAGGAAATGGCTTCAAAGCAATTGACTCCGTTATCGACGCATATTAATAAAGAATAACCTGCTTTAGCTATCTTTTTGGCATTGTCTAGATTTAGGCCATATCCATCCTTGAATCTAGAAGGGATAAAGAAAGATACATGCTTATTTAATTTAAGCAAGGAATAATAGATAATCGAGGTCGACATGATGCCGTCGCAATCATAATCGCCATAGATGATTATCTTCTCATTATCTTTGATGGCTTTTTCTATCCTTTCTTTGGCCTTAATCACGCTAGGATGGTCATTAATTAGAGGAATATTAGCAAAAGAAGGCTTAGCAATCAGTTTGCTAAAGCCTTCTTCATCAAGATTATAATATTTTTTTATTTTCTCTAGAAAAGTATCCATTAGTCATTGATACCAATAAAGATAGCTTCTTCAGGCTCGGCAGATTTCTTCTTTTTCATTAATTGACCGCCGGCATTCTTCTTTTTCTTCTTAAGTGGCTTGATCTTGATGTGGGAGAACATCTTGACGAAGCAAGAATATAAGAATGGATATAAGGTCAAGGTAGTAGCTAGAGCAAATGCTAATCCTAATATGAAGCTTAGATATGGTGACATGAAGTAAATTGGCCCAAAGGCGAAATAGACAATGCCAACATAAGCAGCTAGTAAAGCAAAGATAATAAGGATACCAGCTTGTCTAGATGTAGATTTCTTGACAACATCAAGCTTAAATTCAACAGTTCCTCTTTCTTTAGCATGTGTAGAGGCAACTAATTCCTTTTCGTAAGTTGCAATGAATAAGGCAAGTAAGAAGCCGACTAGAGCAACTCCAACTGAACCAAGGGCAACTACTGGGGAAGTAGAAATTCTAGCAATTACGAAGAAGGCAACAGCAATATAGCTTGAAGCAGTTACTACTATTCCCATTGATAAGGCTCTAGAAATGCCATATCTAAGAACTAAATAGACAACACTAATCAATATTCCGATTCCAACTCCAAGAGCAACGCTTCCTAAATATGGTTGGCCAATTTCAGGGGTAACAGTTGCAAAATAAGAGATATAATCGGCAGTTTCCCTAACATATCTATTTTCGATGAAATTAGTGATTGCATCGTTTAATCCTAAACTAGTTGGGGCTGACCAGGTATTTGAAGCATCTAGAGTAGAGATGCTATACATCTTGTCTCCACCATTTTCTTCAGTTAATGGGAGATAGGTATTGAGCTTGATTTCATAATAGAACCAATAGTAAGTCTTACCAGTACCAGCATCGGCAGTTTCATAAATTGCTTTTGGGGTTTCAGATAATTTGATATCTTCATTTGGATTGGAAACATATTCAATCAAGGCCTTGTCATCAATCTTGATGGAATCAAGTAAATATGAATCTCCGGTAGCGTCTTTTCCGAATAAGTGGGCTACGTCAGATAAACTAGAAACAGTGATATATTCGCTCTTTTCGCTTCTTACATCAATTCTTAGGACGGTTTGGCTTTGCTTATAGGCAGCATCATTATAGACATCGCCATTCTTAACGCCAAATCCTATCATAGTTCCAATGCCGGCTAAGACAAATAAGCTAGTAACGATTCCTACCCAAAGCTTTCCTTTGGAGAAATCCTTATCTTGATATGGACCGAAATAGGTTTGTTTTTCTTCTTTTACTAAATCAGGGATCTTCTCACCATTAATATTAAGTTGTTTTACAAAGCTAGATTGCATTGAATTATCAGTGCATAATAGCCAGCCTGCTAATCTTAAGAAGACTAGGTTAACTAAGGTAGCGATTAATCCACCGCCAACTAGCATAACTCCAAACTTGGAAGCCAAATCACCGGCGAATAGATAAACAAATGTACCTAATATAATAGAGACAACACCGGCATCAATGACAGGAAGCACTGATTTTTTAGCAGCTTCTTGGCTCGCTTTCTTTAATGTTCTTCCTTTATATATTTCATCTTTTAATCTAGAAGAGTATATAAGGGCGCCGAATAAGGCAACTAAACCAGTAGCCATAATTCCTAATAAAGCGGCAATATTGAATTGGCTACCAAAGGCAACAAACAATCCAAATGCCCCAAAGCTAGATAAAGCAGTGGAAGTAATCTCGGCCAAAGCGAAGATTCTATCGAATAACACCAACAAGATGCAAAGGAAGACGAAGACAATTATAGTAGAAATAAGAGTCTTGCTTAAGGCTGGAGAAATAGCATAATCACCAACGCTAATTAAATTTTCTACAGTCGCATTGGCCTTTTCAGAATAGGTGAATGTAAGCCTATAATCGCCTAAATTAGAGGCATTGAACATATTGCGGAGGAAGACAGCAGCTTCATAGGCCTCTTTAGTCTTGCTCGGATTATAATTTCCATCGCTAGAAATTGCTTCGCTAGTTGGAATTAATTGTAGATATGGGGTTTCCTTATCGGTATCGCTAGATTGATACCAGACGGCATTATCATTAGTTGTGGCTTCAACTGTTAGGATTCTATTTTTGACATTAACATCCTTATCGGCCTTGTCATAGGTATCGTCTTCTTTTCTATTGGCCCAGACAACTAATAAGGTATTTTGGGCTGCACTAGTCTCGTTTCCGCTAGAATCGGTTTCGGCAGCTTTTGTATTGTCATTGCAATATTTTAGTAAGTTAGTGAAGGCTTCTTTATAATCATCGCCAGTTTTTAGCGGGACAACTACTACTGGGACTTTATAAGAACCCATGTCGATATTTTCAATAGTCGCTGTTTGATCATCGATGATGGTCTTCAATAAGTCAGAGTCAGTATAACCATCATGAGTTGTATCAGAAGCGTCTAATTCATAATCTCCGCCGGAGAAAGAAAGATATTGCTCAAGGTAGGAATATTGGGTTTCCGAATTTGAAGTTGTACGAAGCGAAACGGCAATCGTATCATAGCCTTGCACCTTGACTTCATATTCGCTCATTCCCCAATTATCAAGTCTAGCCTTGACTGTATTTGCCAAATCGTTGATTACTGGTTGCCCGGAAGCATTGATGTCTTCAGCGGCCAAGAAATCTTGGTAATTGCCATTAACGCTATTTTCTTCATAATGGCTAGCCTTGAAATAAAGCGTTTTGCCATCTGCGTATGCTAAATCGCTATTCATCGTTTTCATTAATGGGGAAACGGAAGCTCCGATTCCGATTAATAGAGTCGCACACATGGCAATGTAAGATATATATCTACGCATATTTTCTCCTCTTGTTTTACTCTAGTCTTCACTGAATTATAAATAATTCATCAATAATTCACTGTGCCGTATTAAAGAATACTCTTTAGTGGAATTTCAAGCAATAAAATATATTCCAAAACCTTAAAAAAGAGTATTCTGATGGGCTAATTTAAGGTGGGCATAGGCTTTTTCGGTCGCAACACGCCCTCTTGGAGTCCTATTTATTAATCCACTTAATAGCAAATAAGGCTCATAAACATCTTCTAGATTGGTCAATTCTTCCCCAATTGAAGTTGCTATTGCTTCTAGTCCAACAGGTCCACCATGGAAGCGTTTGATAATCGTATTTAGGTAACGGATATCAACTTCATCTAGACCAAGTGAATCTATTTTCAAGGCATCAAGAGCTTCATTAGTTAATTCTAAGCCGATTTCATCTAATCCCTTGAAATTAGCAAAGTCACGAACACGTTTGAATAACCTATTGGCAATTCTAGGAGTCCCCCTGCTTCTAGTCGCTATTAATTTAGCGGCTTTATCATCGATTGGAGTTGCTAATACTAACGATGTCCTCTTTATTATTTGCTCTAGTTCTTCTTCATTATAGAAATCTATCTTCATGGAAATCCCAAACCTAGCCCTTAATGGAGAAGATAAATCCCCAGCCCTAGTGGTCGCACCTACTAAGGTAAATGGAGGAAGAGGCATATTTAATACATGGCTAGATCCATTTTGGTTAACTAATATCGAAAGATTAAAATCTTCCATCGCCCCATAAAGGACTTCTTCAACTGCCCTGGGTAATCTATGTATTTCATCAATAAATAAGATATCACCGGGCTCAATCTCGCTTAAAATGGCAGCTAAATCGCCTGGACGCTCAATGCTAGGTCCATTGATTAGCTTTATATTGCCACCCATTTCATTTGCAATGACATAGGCCATCGTAGTCTTTCCAAGTCCTGGTGGACCATAAAGAAGAACATGGTCAAGGCTTTCTTTCCTTTTCTTAGCCGCACCCATGAAGACTTTTAGATTATCCTTCATCTCGGTTTGGCCAATATATTCTTTTAAGGTCTTCGGGCGTAAGGAAAGCTCGCTAGTGATGTCTTCTTCTTCTTTTCTAGCATCTAGCAATCTACTTGAATCTTTCATTTACGTAATCCTTTTAATGCCTGGCGAAGCGCTTCTTCATCGCTAAGTCCTTTTGGAAGTTTAGCAATAATCGAATCTATTTCCTTGCTCTTGAATCCTAATGAGGTAAGTGCACCCCTAACTTCACTATAGGCATTAGGTGCTTTTTCTTTCGCGTTATCAATTAATTTGCCCTTCAAATCAAGGATAATCTGGCTTGCGGCTTTTGGACCAATCCCAGGCAATTTCTTCAAGTAGCCGACATCATTGCTAGAAATAGCCAAAAACAAATCATTTGGATTAGTTTTAGATAAGGCTGAAATTGCCGTTTTAGGGCCAATTCCTTTCACTTCAATCAAAGAAGAGAAGGCCTCCTTTTCTAATTTAGTTAGGAAGCCGACTAGATAATGGTCATCTTGAGTCAATACTTCATGTGTATATATCTTGCATTCTTTATCCAAAGTAAAATCAGAAATCCTAGATACGAATACTTCATATCCAATCCCGTTTACTTCGATAACGACGAATTTTTCTTTAATTTCGCTTATTTTTCCTAGTAGTGAATAGATCATAGATTCAATAAATAAAGTAAGACAATGGCAAAACAAATTAAAGTAGATACAAGTGGAATCAGAGTTTTGCCTAAGTCAAATTTTCCCATAGGGCAATTATAACATTATTAAAGCAAACTAGTGTTATTCAGAATACTCAAATTCAAAATCACCGATTCTAACCGTATCACCTTCGACTGCACCTTTTTCTTTTAAGGCGGCATCTATTCCTATTTTAGTTAGATAGGAAAGCAGTTTTGCAACACCTTGGTCAGTAGAAAGGTTAATCAAATTATATTGGCTAAGTACCTTCTCGCCTTCGATGACAAATAGATGGGCACTTGGGTGTTTGATAAGAAATGGTTCTTCCTCTTCTTTAGCAACATATAATTTGAATTCAGGGTTGTCTTCTTTCTTAAACAATGGGAATTCAGGGGTATTCTGGATAGTTTCATATATTTTTTGAATTAATGGATTTACCCCATCATGAGTCAAGGAAGATAATGGATAGGAGATAAAACCTAGTTTCTTATCGAATATAGCTTTTCTTTCGCTTGCCCCATCCATATCCATCTTAGTAGCTACTACAATTTGGGGACGGATTTCTAAAGAAGCCCCGTAATCTTTTAATTCTTCGTTAATCTTGCAGTAATCATCATAAGGATCTCTTTCTCCTGACATCGAGACCATATGAACTAAAACCCTGCATCTTTCGATATGACGTAAAAAGGAAAATCCTAATCCTTTTCCTTTTGAAGCACCTTCAATTAACCCTGGCATATCTGCTAAGACAAATTGGTTTTCTTGATCAGGAAGAGTAACTACTCCTAGATTTGGAGTTAAGGTAGTAAAAGGATAATCGGCTGTAGGGACATTAGCCTTGCTAACGACATTTAAGAAAGTGGATTTACCTACCGAAGGGAACCCAATTAAGCCAGCGTCCGCTAATAATTTTAATTCAAGTACAACGCGTTTTGTTTCGCCTGGATGACCATTTTCGGCAACCCTAGGGACCCTAAGTCTGCTAGTTTTAAAAGAGGCATTCCCCCTGCCACCTTTTCCTCCTTTGGCTGCTAAAACTTTATCGCCATCATGGCTTAAATCGGCTAGAGGAACCATTCCATCTTCTAAATATACGATTGTACCTGCAGGAACTTCGCAATAAATATCAGGCATAGATAAGCCATATCTATTCTTTTTGTCCCCTTTTTCGCCATCTTTAGCAATAATGGCCTTGCCATGTCTATATGCTAAAAGGGTATTGATATTCTTTTTGGCAACAAAATAAATGGATCCACCATTCCCGCCATTTCCTCCATCAGGACCGCCCTTTGGAAGATTTTTCTCTCTTAGGAATGAAATCGCACCATTCCCTCCATTGCCTGATCTAACTTCAACAACTGCTCTATCTATTAACATAATGATTCCTTGACTCCCTTAGGAAGTATGTAATTCTTCTTATTCTTCTTTATTTTACCTAAATCGGATGAAAACTGTTTGCTTGATTTTGCAAAAGATATCGATGAATGGGCATCATCATTTATCCAATAAACCGGAATTCGCTTAATCCTAAATTTGTTCAAGGAAAGGAAATAACAATACTCAACATCAAAGGCAACCCCATCGATAATCTGATGCTTAATCATCTCTTTGGCAACGCTATCCTTGAAGCATTTAAAGCCACACTGTGTGTCGCTGATTTCCTTGAAATGGAATCTCCATTTGACCAATTGCTTAGATACATCATGGCCAAGTTGTCTTATGAAAGGTCTTTTTCCTGAATATGCCCCTTTCATATCCCTATCCCCTATAAAAGCATCGTATTTGCCGATATTTTCTTTAATGACATCAAAGGCTTTTAAATCAGTGGCAAGGTCAACATCCATGAATAAATCATAATCGCAGCTACTTGCTTCTATACCTCTTTTAATAGCAGCACCTTTTGCCCCAATCTTGCTAAAAGAAAGCATTTTTACATATGGAGGCATAGACGATAATTCTTTCTCTAATTTAGCTTGTTCTTCTTCGCTTGACCCATTAGGAACGACGATAATATCAAAAACATGGCCACAGGATTCAAAATAAGGAATGACCTTTTCCTTAAGGTTTTTAATGAACATGTCAGTTTGGTTTTTGATTGGGAAGATAATAGAGAATTTCATCGCAAGGGAAATTATACTTATTTATATAAATAAAAAAAGACACACTACTTAGATAAGTCTAAATATTGTGTGCCTTTTATGTTGTTAATTAGGCTTTTTTAGATTTATGACGACGAAGCATTATCATCGAAGCGGATGCAATGATTGTAGCGACTGAGATTCCTGCAACTACTAATGTAGCATTATTAGAGGAATTGCCACCTAAGAACATGACGGAATTAGTCGATTTAGCATAATTAATGTTAATTTGATTCATCAATTTAGCAAGGGAAATGTCAGCATTTGTTGATGTTTCGCCTTCGCCAGATCCATAGGTCCGGTAAGTAGATTCATCAAATGTAGTTTTGTCTTTGCCTAATGCATTGTATTTATCAATTAGTCCCTTTAATTGAGTCTTATCAGTTAAATTGCAGACTGAGTAATAACTGTTGTTCTCTCCTCCTGGAACAGTAAGGGTTGTTCCTTCTAATGCTTCTGATAAATCAAATGCCAATTCCGCCGCATTATAAACGGTTTCATCGCCATTGACGATATTACCATCGCTAGTTGCAGGAGCTTGGAAGAATGAATAATAGCGTTTACAGTTGGTAACGTCGAGATGCATATCCTTTGTTTGAGCTTTCATATTACCGTTTTCTACATAACTCAGTATGAAATTATTGGCTTTAGGGAACAAAGATGTGTCAATCTTATAGACTCCTCCTTTTCCATCAAAATTTAAGCAACTAGAAGTCCCGAAATAGTCAGTTCTTTTAAGCTTTTCTATAGGTGTTCCAGGCCAACTGCCAAGTTGTTCATATTTCTGGGTGCCAGTGACATCGTCATTCCATGTATAAAGATAATTTCCGGCTACCCTAGTTGTACTTTCACCTTCGACGATTTCAAGATCAGTTCCTAAGTAGATTACTTCACCAGTAACTTCTGTTCCAACTTTTTCAAGCCAGAAAGCAGTATCGGTTCCTTTGTTATGAATATAAGATAATTTATAAGTGCCAAGTTCATTAATGGAAGAATTGCCCTTGTCGTCTCCTTTAATTGTTATAATGCTTGGTTCTACGTTTCTAAAATTCTTAATCAAAGAAAAGTCAGGCCAATTTGAAATGTCCTTATGATACAACTTGAACTTATTTTTAGATAAATCATTTAATTCTATTGTTGTAGAATAAACACCGGTTTCGTCAAAAGTAAACGGGTTATTTTCGCTCCAGCTGTTAATGTCGCCTTTTAAGAACCATCCTTCAGTATCACCTACTTTTGGACCGGTTTCGGCGGCAACTTCTTTCTCTGCCTTTAAATTAGGCACATTTTTAGCATTAGAAGAAACTACTGATGTAAGTCCTAAGGCACCTACTCCAACTCCTAATGTTATTAGGCTTAGTAATGATTTGATTTTCATTCTTTTTTCCCCTTTGAAACGGGTTACATTATACAAATAAATTGACATTTTTCAAGTATAATGTAAGCATTGTTAAATTACTTAGATTTTATCGATACTTTTTCTTATTTTTGCAACACTACAATGGCAGAATATGCAGGCAATTTTGTTTGGGTTGCACCATTATATGACCCTAATATGTCCCCTTCTAGGCCGTAAGCAGACATCTCGGTATTATTGAAATTAACCGCAACTTTAATGGTTTTACTTCCTAAAGATCTAGTAAAACACAAGACATTCGCAGCTAGATTGCCTGAAGCAAAATTAGAAGCTTCAAAACTACCTGTAATTAATGATGGATAAGAATTCTTGATTGATATGAATTTCTTCAAATTCGAATAAGAAGAATTTTCATCAGCCATCTGTTCACTAGCGGACTTAACTAGGGTAGAAGAATTGATTTCATCGAGTTTTACAGTCTTTGAAGATCCAGTAACATTATATTCAGTAGCCATAGATCCATCATTGACTTTTTGTCCCTGGGTCCATTTCATTGGCTGCCTATAATATAAATCTGCATATCCTGAAGTAGCGCTTACTCCACTAGGGAAATTGCCAGTAAGTCCGATTTCATCCCCATAATAAACCCAGGTAATTCCAGGGAATAAAATAGAGGCGATCTTAACGCACATTGCACTTTGCTCAAGTGATTTGTAATTAGATGCATTTACATTTCCCTGACTAGAAAGCCCAGAAGTATCCCCACTTCCTGCAATGCGGTTGATAACACGAGCTATATCGTGATTGGAAGTAAATAATCCAGGTAAAGATGTATCTCCCCTATATTTATTGTATGTTCTATATACATCGACAAAATTCCAACTTGAATTAGATGCAACTTGAAGTAAGTTATCTTTGCCGTTCCTTGCATTAGAATCGCTAGTAACATTATAGGTAGAACTATTAGATAAGAATCCGCTAGCAGTCCCATATTTACTAGTCGATTTACTTCTTCCAGTCGCGGCAGCTGAAGTCAAATTGAAATAGGAATAGAAATCAAACATAGAATCAAATGAAGAATAGTAAGGTGCGACATGGTATGCATGTCCGTCAAAATTCTCCCCAACAATAAATGAATTCGGGTATTTTGATTTTAGTTTGTAATTAAGTTCATTGAAGAAATGGATGTTCTTAGTTAGGTCGCTAGAATAATCTCCAGAAGTAGATTTATCACAAATCAACGAATCACCTTCGCTAGAAGAAACTTCATCATTCATGAATATATGCTTGACGGCATCAAGCCTAAATCCATCGACGCCGAACTCACACCAATCTAGAGCCATCTTATAGACGGCTTCCCTAGTCGACATATAAGAATAATTAAGTTCAGGCATATCGCTACCGAATTTAGCATAATAGCTATATGGGTGATCCCCATATGGATACCAGGAATTATCTTGGTTTATCTTATCCTTATTATTTATATGGTTACCCCATTGGTAGAAACCTCTATAGTCAGCATCTAGATTCGCACTAGAAATAAACCAGTTATTATTCGTCGATGTGTGGTTAAGTACCAAATCCATCAAGACCTTCATGCCCTTTTGATGGGCCTTTTCGATTAAGTCTTTATAATCTAGCAAGGCTGATTCAGCACTAACTAAGCCATCAAATGCATTTGGAGAAGTCTTAGACCCAAACTTAGGATCGACTTTTGTATAATCAGAAATATCATAGCCATGATAGGAAGATGATAATTGGATTGGAGTAAGCCAAAGTACCTTTACTCCTAAATCGCTTAAATAATCTAGTTTTTTGTTAATTCCATAAATATCCCCAAAGCCATCTCCATCGCTATCAGCAAAAGAAGATACCATTATTTGATAACCAACTCCTAAAGACTTGAAGTCGCTAGAAGTCGCCATTTTAGAGGCAGTTTTATTCCAATTTACATCATCATATTTAGAATCGCCATAAGTGACGTTGGTCCCATCATCTTCATCAAATGGGGAAGATAATGAACTAATTGGCTTAGTAGAAAGAGAAGTCTGGACTTGATCTTGCAAGACAAAGGCATGGTAAGATTTGCTTCCATCTTCTAGTTCAAGGGCAAATTCATCTAGCTTGACTGATAAATTAGACCCATCATTAACCCAGAATCCACCGCCAGATTTCCTAGTAGAAGACTTAACAATCTGGATTCCAATCTTGCTAGATCCATCAAAGCTCATTGGTTCGTTCAGGAACTTTTTGTTCGTATTGTCCCAGCCACTAGAATAAGTAGCCTTTAAATCAATATCGACATAGGATCCGCCAAAGCTATCAATAGTTGCATCTCCAGTAACATCGAACCCATCGCTACTACTAGTCCTTCCAACCCAATCGAATTTATGACCTTCACTTGCGCTCGGAGCCATATTCCAGGCCCAGATATCATAATCTTCATAGCTAGAAGGAGAATTATCATAACGATAATAATGGAAATAGAAATGGTTTGCTTCCGAATTGGTTTTTAAAGCAACTAGATATTTATTTAATTCTTCTTCGGTATGATTTGGAGTAGTTTCCTTTTTATATCTAGCATAAATTACTAAATTGCCCTTAGGCATCTTCAAGGAAGTAATCTCGGTACCGATTTTTCCCATCTTAGTCGAGGAATCATATTCTTTACACCAAGAAATAAAGGAATATCCAGCCCTAGAAGGAACATATTTAGATAGATCAATTTCTTCTCCTTCTTTATGAGTGTTAGATTGGATTGAATTACCCCCACAAGTAGCAAACATCAATGTATATGTTTGGTAAAAAGAAGTTTCAGTATTTGTAAAAGAAGAGGAAACACTAGAAGAATTCCCTCCTGAGCAAGATAAAGCTAGGCTAGAGAAGGCTAATAAAAGAATACAAGATGACTTTTTCATTACTCTACCCCGCTTTCAGTTACTAGATTAATCCAAATCTTGGAGTTGGATGGCTTGAAATAAATATCGAAAGTACCAGCTTTAGTAACTACGACATTATCACCGGTACCTTTTTTAAAATAAGTCTCGTTCAATAATGAAGGATCGCCTTCAATTGCACTATATCCAGCCCAAAGGGTACCTCCTTCTCTAGTATCATGAATTTTCCAGGTGTCAGAAATAGCAAAGCTAATCCTAATGCCAACTTGGTCAGGATAAGTTGTATCTGGCTTGGATTCTAATAAAACTCCAGAAATACTAGTCCAATCATCCCCTTCATTTAGGAATGAACCTGAGCCAACAATCTTATAACCTTCTTCAACTACTGGAGGTAAAGGTGGCTCCGGCGCGTCAGGATTACCTATATCGCTAGGATCATAAGTAGACCAAGTCCCAGTTACACTACTTGAATAATTTTCTTCGCTGTCTTTGATTGTGAATAGATTAGTAGTAGCCAAATCTAGAGGCAATTCAGCAGTAGAGAAAGCGTTCCAATAAGTCTCTCCATCACCTGACATCCTCAAGAAAGAAAGATAACTAATTTCCCTAATATCTTCTATATCTATTTTCCAGTAATTATAGCCAACATTAGTATATGTAGTTGGGCAAAAACGGATATGTTCCATCTTCCTGCCACTACCAGTATCATCATCGATGCCGCCAAATCTAACATTAGTAGAGGCCGCATCTTTATTCCACCAAGAAGCATCGGCAAAATATATGGTCGCGGAATAATTATCTTCACTACTAGAGGTCGAAGTAGATTCACTACTAGAAGAATTGGTTGAAGAAACCTCTATTTCATCCCATTTTGCATATAAATTCCAATCAGAAGTAACAAAAGTCGACCTGAATAGGTATTTGACTTGGAATGAATCATTATCGACATACCAACCACCGAATTTATAGTTTTCTCTTGTTGGCATAGTTGGTTCTTTAGCAAAAGTATTATGCTTTACTCTTATTGGAGCAACTTCACTTCCCCCATTAGAATGGAAAGTAATCGTGTGATAGATCGTTTCATCAGTCCCAGTCTCAATTGGACTTGAACTAGATGGAGTCTCCCCAGCACACCCAGCTAGCATAACTAGAGGCAAAGTTATTAGTAATACAATATTCTTTTTCATATTTAGGCAATCCTTTCTACAAATGAGAGTATCCGTTTAATTGTGTAAACATTCCTGAATGAAATGAAGGGATGGTTGC
>ENA-ORPK01000051-ORPK01000051.1-human-gut-metagenome-genome-assembly--contig:-NODE-51-length-100831-cov-37.559399_pt1 | contig 100831 bp, 101 predicted proteins | sample MGYA00242139_ERZ509068 | MGnify/ENA primary metagenome ERZ509068 (study PRJEB26280, sample SAMEA2338687) | human gut metagenome | biome: human gut; feature: human-associated habitat; material...
CGTCTTTTTTGTCATCTTTCTTTGTATCTTCCTTTGAAGGTTTTTCATCATCTTTGTCAGGAGTTGACTCTTCTTCATCTTTCTTATCATCTGAATCGTCTGCGTCCTTAATTTCATCCGGAAGCTCAACCTTAGTCTTGCCGAAATCGGAGAATTCAAATGTAACGCTTGCTTCATTAATGCTTAATAAGTCTTTAACATTAACATCTTCTGTTGAAGATACTTCAAGAATCTTGCCGATGCAGCTCTTTAAATCAATTGAAATGGCTGTAATAGTGTCATTATCTCCGTCAATTGTTACTGTGATTGCCACATCTTCTAATAAATCAATAATTTTTGATATATCAAAATCTTCCTCTGAAACACTGCCTAAACCTGAAAGGCTGTTTTCGATAGCTGACTTAATATCATCTTCCTTATCGCCAAGAATTTTGTCAAAATCAAGCTTGGCTTCTACTGTGTAGATACCATTCTTTTCAGAAACTACATCTGCTGTTTTGATAAAATCTGTAATTGCTGTTACGCTACGTAAGCTTGCAATCACATCTGAAAGATTTGTATCTGACTCTTCCTTCATCCATTTTTCGTCATCAAAATCATATTCATAGACATACGCTGTATTGCCTTCTTTAACAAGATAAGTCTTGAGTTCATCGCTGTCTTCAGCAATATCAGGAATTTCTGCGTATGATTTTCCCTCTGCATAACCTGCTTCATCACAGATTTTAAGAGTTCCGTTTATGCCTGCCTTAGCTGATGACTTAAGGTCTGATTCTTTAAGTTCACCTTCTTTAATAGCTGACTCAATCATTTCTTCAGTCATTCCCTGCATAATAAGAACCTGTTTTAAATCTAAATCAGCATCTAATTTTGCATCGAATGATACTGTGAAGTTTTCTAAACCTTCTTTGTTAGCTGCTACTGCTTTGACAAGGTCATCAGCACTCTTGCTGCCTTTTACCGTGTCTTCTGAAGATTGGTTCTCACCTGTGCCAACCTTCACTTTCTTGCTGCCACATGCTGCCATACCGAGTGTAAGTGCAATACACATCATGGCTACAAGAATTTTTTTAAATAATCCTTTTTTCATTTTGTCTGCTCCTTTAAAAATTTTAACTTTTAAGGTATTAAAACCAAAGCACGTTCTGATTGTAGCACGGAAAATTTTACTAATCAATATACGTTTTAGCGAAGTATGTGTTTTTTCAGAGGTGGCAAAAGTTTTAGAACGGAAGTCCTTCGTCATCTACATTGTCGGGGATGTTCATAAAGCCGTCCGCATCTGTTCCGGGTTCCGGTCTTCCTGAAGAACTGCTGTTTTTGCTTTCTGCAAATTCCTGTTCTTCAATTACAACATCTGTTGTATAGACTTTCTGAACTTCCTTGTTGGTATAGCTCCCTGTCAGTATGCGACCGGTTACAGCTATCTTTATTCCCTGATGAAGGTATTTTTCTGCAAACTCGGCAGCCTTATCAAATGCTACGCAGGAAATAAAGTCTGCTGTCTGCTCTCCACTGTCACTTTTGCGTCTTCTGTCTACTGCAAGCGTATATCTTGCTATCGTCATAGGCTTCTCGCCGGTTGAGAAGCTGATATGAGGGTCTCTCGTTAAACGTCCCATTAAAATGACTTTGTTCATCTTTTGCCTCCTTTCTTCTCATTATGAGAGATTTCTAATCAGTTTTGTATATACACCATTCTTTGTTGATAGAATAGGTAATCCACCGTTTAATATTTCTGCATATATATTTTTATGTTTTGCAATTACTGCAGGTATCTTACCCGCACTTAAAGTTTTTTCTGATTCTGGTAATTCGTTTTTAGTAAATTTACCCTGTATGAAATCTTCAAGTTGTCCGTTGCTTTTCGCTGCGAGGACTTTTGCCATCGCATTTGCTCCTCCAACGGACCACCTCATTCTTCCATGTTTCATTCTTAGTGTGATGACGGTGCAGTTTTGATTTTCCTGCACGCCCATGTCTTTATATATTATTCCCTCCGGAGCTTCAGGAAGATTGATTCTCTTTTTGTAAGGAATCAAGCCACGGTAGTTGTTATTAAGATATTGATACAGTTTTCTTGCATTTTCTGCACCTTTATCTTCCTGGTCATCTGTGTCGATGCTGTTAGCGTATGTATCTATGTAGTCAAGCATCTTGTCGGGTTCTGCATTTCTGTATAGCGAAGCTATATCCCTTGCTGCTCTTTTGTCTTTTATTTTCGCTCTGATTTCCTTCAAAACGTGGAAGCGGTCAAGCTGGAATATCACACCGTCCGCTTCATCTTTTATCCAGTTTCCACCGTCTCCGTTTAGGATGCGGTATTTGATTTCATCTATGTTATATGTCCTTTTTATGGCATTATCTTTCTTTTTAATAAATGTTTTTGCCGGTTCCATTCCGGCTACTATCTGCTTATTTATAAGGTGGCTGCCTGTTTCGGCATCCCATCCCTCGTATATAGTTGCTACTTTTAATTCATGCTTTATGTCTGCTTTATGCTCTTTTGTCTGTGTTGGCAGCCATACGCCATCCATTTCTTCAAATATTACTTCTGTATCTTTTTTATCAGGACTGTATTCTTCAGAGGTCCTGTTATTTTCATTTTCTGATATTTTATTTCCTAATGTATTAACTATATTCCATACTGCTGTATGGCTAATGTTATTTCCTGTGGTATCGTTTAACTGTTCTGCGGCTTTCCTGTAGCTTTCTTCTGTAGCTGCTTTTACCACTTTTTCAATCAAATTGACGGAATACATTCCGTTTTCTTTTGTATTCATATATTCATCAAGCAGGTATCTTGCATTTCCATTATTATCAAGATACATTTGTCTTCGGTATTCAACATTTCCGTATATTGTTTTTATTGTTGTTGTTTTTTTGCCTTTTGAGCGAAATATTTTTTTATCCCGCTGTCTCATCAGTGTATTATCAATCTCTTCAAGTATTTGTGCTGTTATCTTACTTGCTGCAATGCACATTGCGTTAAATACCTGTTTTTCAATCATTTTAAATTCCATGGTATTCTTCCTCTTATCATTATTTTTATCCAGTCTGTAATCCTGTGCTGGTACACGCACTTAACACGTCTGGAGCCTGTCCCTTAGTGTAAACATTTCCGCTGTCCCAAGTGGTTTAACCTGAAATGGGAGTGAGCCATCCGCTTCATTTACCCCGGTTACCGGCCGGCATAGGTTTGTCTTCTGCTCTTTTTCTTAAGCACGTTATTTTTTAACGAGAATCTTCGTCGCACGAGATGAGACATTCCTGCCTTTCGTTTCCGACCCACTGGGGCGGAAAGGATTGGTGAAGTGGAGAATCGCTGAATCTTGACTTTTTATTCAGTTTTCAAATTACTATGTACAGTGTACCTTTTTTATTTTTAAAATGCAAATGTGCGATTTCTCTTTTTTTAATAAATTTGCACATTTATTCCGCCCCATTGGGGCGGATGTCAAATCAGCTCTTCCATAACAGTGTAATGATGCACTATGAGAAAAGTATACTCTGAATATATACACTATAAAAAAAGCCCCCGCCCCAGTGGGGCGGAAGCTCAATAATTTTTATTTTTACATTTCTCTGTCTAATTCCACATCTTTCGATTTGTGACCTAATTCATTCCCCTCATCATCTTTGATATGATTTTTCAAAACATGTTCTTTGTCACAATAAATACAATCCTTATTCATTAACATTCTCCAATCTTTGACAGCTCTGCTTATCGGCATAAAGTATTCTGCATAACTATCCTTAGGGAAAAATACAACATAATTCTTTCCCTCTCTCCACGCCTCATGTGCAGCCTTAAATACATTAATAGGTACATAACTTGCGGACATATCTGTAAGGCGGTACATATTTACTGTCATATTCCCCCACTTTGTATAAAGCATGTCTCCATAGTCGGTCTGTTTATGCAGGATTGGGAGATTATTTTCCCTGCAGTAATTCATTAATTTTTCTTTGTTTTTCATATTGAAAACCTCTCTTTCTTATTTTTTATAAGATAATATTAGCTGTGTTTTAATAAAAAAACAAACGTGCGATTTAGCCGTTTTTTCTAAAATCGCACATTTAAAAAAGCCCCCGCCCCAGTGGGGCGGAAGCCTTATGTCTCATCATCATTACTGAATGATTACACTTCCATGTCTTTTCCGTCAATGTCCTTTTCCATGTCATTTTTTTTATCTGCTTTAAGATGTTCCATGTACTCAAATGCTTCTGCTAACCTGATTTCTGATATGCCGAGTGAAGAAGCTATTTCCGGACTGCTCATGCCTTTCTTTTCAAGATTTCGGCTTAATGTTACCCATGATTTATATTTGTCCTTTAATTCGGCTTCCTTGCATTTATCCCAGCCTTCTTTTATTCCTTCTTTCCTGCCTTCTTCTATTAATCCTTCAAAAGCCTCACACATATTAAGTCGCTCCTTTCCGTCAATAAATACATAATTGCTGTTTGTAAGTTCATTAATCAACGTTACCGTACTTTTTGTTAAGTCCGGCCTGTGTTTCTCATTGTATTCCTTAAGTGCCTCTGTGCTTTTACTGTATTTCACATAGGCAATAACATCTTTAAGTTCCGTTTTGAATTTATCAAGGTCTTCTTCTTTTACGGCTCCGGGTTCAAACAGGTGCATCCTGTAATCCTGGATATATCCTCCAAGTCCGTTATCTTCAAGCCATTTGACCGTATTCTTATCAAACATGTCCTTTACACTTACAGGCTGGTTCCATTTATCGGCTTTCCAGTACATTACAACCGTGATGATTGGCTTTATCTGAACCTGCACACCTTTGTTATTCTTTACCTGCCTTAAATATTCCCTTACATCGTATTCCATTATACGAAGCGGCATTGTGTAATCCTCAACGGACTGGTGTTCAATGGCAAACAGGCAGTATATGGCATCATCTACTTCAACTACCTTTGCCGAATCCCTCAGCCTTGTATCTGCGGTTACATTTCCGTTTTCATCCTCCACACGCTGGGTTTCTATATCTATGGTACGCATCCTTTCGGGTGTTACCACACTCTTTCCGTCATACAATATTGCGTTAATTGCATCCGCAAATATGTCCGGAGTAAAATAATCTTTTAATAAAATGTCTTTCTGTCCCACTACGTTCCTTTCCCATGCAGGAAGGAACTGTGTCCTTACCTGCATTGTATCATTATATTTTAAAAAAATAAATACAAAAATTAATCCCCGCCCCACTGGGGCGGGATATTAAAATATACGTCCTGAATGTCCGGATGTTGTCTCTTCTTCGGTTTCTTCTTCAGAATTAATGTATTTATCATAAGACGGTATCTGTTCTGCCACTGTGAATATGAATGGGTCATATATATAAACTGTATCATACGATACATCAAACATATCCTTATCAAGCTCTGCCTTGTCTGCAATGTCTTTACGCTCCATTAATGAAGCTGTTACGGTATATATGCCGTCTTTATTAATGCCTTCAATGGTTATGTATTCCTTCAGGAACTTTTCCATATCTTCGTTCTGTATCAGCATAATAGGTATGCTGTCCTCGTCCGTCACGGTCATCTCATATGCAAGGTATACATGCAGCACATATTCCCAGTTAAGGCTTACGCCTTTGGTATCCGTGAGGCTGTTGTCGGTATTGTTTTCTTCGATATAGTCGGTTACGCTTTCGTAAAAATCCTGATATACCTTTTCAGTGACCTTATCTATCGGATAGACCTTACATATTTGTTCATAAGACGTATCGCCGTTCATGAACTCATATACTATTTTATTGCTGCTGTCTTCGCTTGATGTTCCTTTATTTTTTCCGGAAAACAGTGTAAAAATAAGTGTGAAAATTATAAGGACAACAAGAATAAGCGGAGCAAGGATATAAAGAAGGTTCATGACAACAATCTTAATTACCTTTTTAATGATTTTCTTTACTATCTCCATTACCTTATTAAGTAATTTTGATGACATGTTATTATCTGTATTGTTCATCTGGAGCATATTATTAAGGTTAAAGGAATTACTGTTGCTATTTTCCCTGTCATCCGGTGTGAAGAACTTTTTATGTTCATTTTCTCCGGACTTTCCCTTTACTTTTAATGACAGTCTTTTATCTTTTTCTTCCTTACCTGCCGAAAAAGAAGTCTTATTGTCTTTTTTCCCATTCCATGAACTCCCGGTCCCTTTTCCGGTATATTTTTTATCCGGATTCTTTCCCGGCTGTTTTCCCGCCCCACCGGGGCGGAATCCTTCATACCGGTCTTTTGCCTGGTTCTTTCTTCGTTCCCGGAGTTCAAGTATACGTCTGTCTATATCATTGCCGGTCTTTTTTACATCCTTCATCCCTGAACAGGCTTTATCTGCCGTTTTTAGGATTTTTTGCTCAGCATATTCTGAAGGTTGCTCTTCTTTCGTATCATCTGCTGCATTTAATTTATTTGCTGTTCCTGCAAGTGTAAGCCTGTCCTTATCAGGCATCTTAATTTCCGGCATATGATTTCTCCTTGGAATCAGTATTCACAAGCTCATAAATCTTTGTATCCTTAGGAATTCTGTCGTCAAAAGGAATGACAGTTTTTCCTATTTTTAGGAGTCCGCAGCCCCTTAAAGGATTACGCACATAATTAAGCTGCTCATCTGATATGTGACAGAGTTTCCTGATGTCTTCGAGGTCATCTTCTGCCTGTTTAAGTAACACTACAAGCTCTGAATTGGATAACATTGTTCTTGCCGTATCTGATGTCATAAGGTCGGTTACATTCTGTGTGATTCCGACGCAGTAGCCGTTGCACTTTCTGATTCGTTTCCATAGCTTGTAGAAGAATTCGGCGCTATACTGATACTTTAGATATATATGCAGCTCTTCTACAATAATCACCGTTTTCTTACCGGAAAAACGGTTTGAGGATACCCTGTTAAGGATGCTGTCAAGAACCACTTCCAGTCCTACAGGCATCAGCTGTTCACCCATATCCCATAAATCGTAACACTGTATTCTTGCATCCGTATTTACATTTGTCTTTTTTGCAAAGGTATTTAATGAACCTTTTACAAATAACTCCATGGCAAGAGCTATATCCCTTGCTTCAGGTTCATCACATGATTTTATTTCATCATACAGGGTTTCAAAAGTTGGTGCCTCTCCTTTGTATCCGGCTTCAACGTATGATTTATATACGTTGATAACGCACCTGTCTATGATGGTCTTTTCTGCCGGTGTTATTCCGTTTAGGATATGTTCAAATATTGACATGATGAACTGTGACTTAAGTGTCACCGGCTTGTCCTCTTCGATACTGTAATCTTCGTTTATATCCATAAGGTTTATGTGGTGCGGGCTTTCTGCGGATATTTTTATGACTTCTCCGCCATACGCTTTTACTATGCTTCCGTATTCACGTTCCGGGTCGATTATTATTATATCCGTATCAGGGTCGGCAAGTGCTTCAAATCCCAGTTTAAGTTTTGCAAAAACAGATTTTCCGGACCCCGGAACTGCTAATATCATCATATTGGCATTGTTGAGCTTTGTCTCATCTGCCATTATAAGATGCTTGCTTATCTGGTTTTTCCCATAAAAACTTCCATGGTAATCCTCAATCTCTTCTACATAAAATGGTGTAAATGCAAGCATTGAACCGCTTAACATTGTTCTTGATATGTCTATGCAGCGTAATCCGTATGGAAGTGCCGTATGCAGCCCTTCAAGCTGTCTGTACTCCAGAACGGATATTTTACAGCCTGCAGTTTTTCCGGCGGCTATAACCGCATCCGTATCCCTGTCAAGCTCTTCAAGGCTGTCTGCAGTATGTAAAATCGTCATTGTTGAATATAAAAGTCTCATATCATCTTCACGCAGATTATTTATGAATTTCTTTATTTCATCACGCTGAACCTGGTAATCGTATGGGATTTCATCATAAGGCATATGACGGCTGTGCTGTTTCTTCTTCCACTGGTCGATGTTTTTATTAATTTTTGTTAAACGCTGCTCTGCGTTTTCTACTGCTTCATCTGTCGGAACCGGGTCAGATGTTATGGAGAACATTGCCGGATTCGGGATGTCTCCGATTATCCTTGATATAACATTGTCTTTTATATAGGTTGAGTAATCTGTAACAACAAGTGTCCTTGCATACTTTTTACCAAGTTTTATATAATCATGTTCCGATACAAAACTTCCGGGACTGATATATGTCCTTGCATCCCTGCCGCCTTTTATCATATCTTTTAAGTCAATGTCTGACTTATCGTTGTTGTTAAAATCGTTGAATATTTCAAGTCTTTCTTTTCCGTCAATGTCTTCAAGCATTGAATCCATTGTAACGAGGCTGTTCTGAAGGCTTATTGCAGCTTTGTCAAAGTAGCTTTTTGCAAGTTCGTATGAATCTGCATCAGTTGAAAGTGTAAGATATATTTCCTGATATATCGTATTTGATTCTTCCACTATGTCAGATATGATTTTGTTATATTCATTCCTGATTTCTTCCATTCCGTCTTCTGCAGGCTTCAGTAAGTATTTATTATTGTATTCCTCCAGATTGAGCTTTCTTCTGCTTACTGTGATTTCATACATAAATTCGCTTTCAAAGCCTGAAAGAAAGTCAGCATATCTTGATGAGTAACTCCTTTTTTCTTCTTTGCCTACTGCCTGATAATTAATGTCTTTAATCCGGTAACTTTTTGAAAACCTTCCATTCTTCAGTCTGAAAATTCCGTTTAAATATATTGTTTTTACAGGAATTATATCCTGCAGTTTTCTTGGTATAGGTATATAATCAATTCTTGCTTTTTCTTTCATGTATTTCCTCCTTCAATATATCCTGTACATAATCATCATTTCCAAGGGTTAGCTGTTTTGGCATTAAAAAACACTGTTTAAACCATGCTGCTATAAATTTTTCAAGATACATTCCTTTGAATGACTTGAATCCGACAAGGAACAGCGGAACTACCGCCGTAGGTATTACCCAGGACCTTGTGTCTGAACTCATTTTGTTTCTAAGAATAAAATGAAGTGTAAGTGCAACGATGATTATAACAACTGTAAAGGCAGTCTGGCGTGCATTAAAACCAAGAAAAAACTGTTCTTTGTAATCTCGTATTTCTTTATTTATTTTAAATTCCATTTTAATTCCTTTCTGTAAATGCTCTCCGCCCCGGTGGGACGGAGGCATATATTAAAGTGATGACATTTCTTTTATGATTCCTGATGCACCTTTGACAATTCCGGTCATTAATAACATATGGAATACAATCTCTCCCATGTAACCAAGAACGACCGTCAGCATGGACCCGCTGTTAAACCAGCTTGATATTGTTATTACTGTTGATAATTTAGAATATATAATCATTGCAAGACCTATTACTGCAGCTTCAAGGCATACGGATATGTAGCCTTTTACGAACTGCCAGCCGATGTTCTGTGTCCCTTCGCCGGCGATTGGGCTTAACATTACAGGTGCCATTGCCGTGTATATGTATAGTTTGAAAAATCTTGAATAAACGGTTAACATTACCGTTACCGTAAGTGTTACAATCACAATAAATGTAATGATTGAAAAAATCAGTCCTACAATACTTGCATACCACGGAATTGAATATATGGCATCTGTAACAGCCTGCGGTATGCCTCCGCCTCGGCCTGTGTATATTTCGGTGAAGCCTGTGTCATGTATCTTTGCTACAATACCGCCTACAATTTTATAAACAGTGTTCATGAAATCAATACTGAAGCCTACAACCATTCTTGCAATTATATAGCGGATGAATAGTTTCAGTATTGTTCCGGGATTTCTTAATTCAGCAAAACTGGATGTTTCCTTAATCAGACCGATTCCAAAAAACACAATAATCAGACCGTATGCTATATCCTTTAATGCTGCATTAATCTGTATAACAACATCCCATAACACACCGTTGTTCCATTCCGACAGGTTGGCTGTCAGCATAGCCCATATGTATTTTGTTGTAGTTCCCCAGAACTTGGTGCCGGATAAAAGAATTTCTCGTATCAGTTCATTCATCCTATCTACCTCCTTACATGGCTCCTATTCCTTTAAGAATCTCCTTCGCAAAAATTGCTATTAGTCCGGCTGCGACATTGGTAAAGCCAATCATTCTCTGTCCTGAATCATGTGATGAAATGGACGCAGCGAAATTCACTATTCCCCATGCCGCATATCCTATGCCTATTGCCCTGATTATCCCGAATATCATATCATCGAGATTATTGATTGCCGTTATTACTTCGTTTCCTGAAGCTTCGGCTGCAAAAACGTTTGCTGCAGATACAAATGTCATTATTAATGCTGTTATTATTGTTGCTGCTTTTTTCTTCATGTTCTTTATTTCCTTTCTGTGGCTGCTCTCCGCCCCGGTGGGACGGAGGCATAAAAAAAGAACCCCTTTTTTGGAGTTCTAAGCTACTCTGTTATTAATATCTTCTTCTGTCAGTATCTGGCAGGTTGTGTCCGGCTTGTATATTTCGTCCTCGTTAACATCTTCTTTATACATATATCCGATTATACCGACATCCGAATCCTGAAGTGTAACATTTCCGTAAGTATAAGGCTTTCCTTTTTTGCCCTTTGCAAGCGGTGTTTCGTGAATTAGAGGATGCGACTGCAAATCATACTTGAAGTCCATTGCAGGTTCTTCACCGCTTATCATGACAATACATTTATCTCTTGACAGCTTCCTTACTTCACCTGGCTGCATAAGTTCCCTGCCGGCTTTCTGGTCATTTGTTGTGAAGCTGCCATGCGTGCCTCTGCTCATTCCGTATGTATTGGTATCAATCGTTTCTTTATCAAGTTGTTCTGACACATACTTATGCGTACTCTGTTCGTTACCGCCAAGATATATGTATGTGTCGCAATTTCCAACTATTGTTTCCCACACTTTTTCATATATTGCCTTAATCTGGTTCATGTTCTGTAAGATAATCGATACTGAAATATTCCTTGAACGTATGACAGATACGATATGGTCGAAATCATCCGGCAATGCTACGTTCGCAAATTCGTCCATGATGAAATGAACATGCAGCGGAAGAGGTCCGTGGTACACGTTATCGGCGAGATATGCCAGTTTCTGGAACATCTGTGAATATAACATCGATACAATAAAATTAAATGACGGGTCCATATCGGGAATGATACAGAAGAGTGCTGTCTTCTCTTCTCCTATCTTATCGATTTCAAGTTCATCCGTCATTGTAAGGGATATAACTTCATCCATATTGAAAGCAGACAGTTTTGCAGTCAGTGTAGACTTGATTGTCTGCAATGTTTTATTCGGAAGTCCGATTATGTCTTCGTAATACTTTAACGCTGGATGTTCAGGTTTTACCGCCTTCAAATCGAGGAATAATGCGTCGAGAGGATTTATTTCTTCTTCATCATTTCCTCCTGATGATAAAAGACGTACCATATCCATTACCATTCCAAAGTTCTGTTCTTCTTCAGGAGCTTCGTAGTATAGATATAACATCAGTGCCATCAAAATTTCCATTGCTGCGTTCTCCCAGTATGGGTCCTGCGGCTTGGAATCTTTTTTTCCGGTTGCCGAAAAAATCATGGTTGCAATTCTTTGTACGTCATTCTGACATGTTATGTAATGGAATGGATTATATCTGTGGCTTCTTTCCATGTGTATGAGGTCAAGTATTTTTAGTTTATAACCCATTTTTATCAGAGCATTACCTGTTGCACGCAGGTTTTCGCCCTTTGGGTCAAGTATTACTTTTGAGCCATTGTTCTGAAGAATATTCGGTATAGCATATCCTCTTGTTTTCCTTGAACCGGCGCCACCAACAATCAGTGTAAATAAATTTCGCTGATGCTTATACATATCCATGCCAATTCTTAAATTCTCTGAAAGGATTCTGTCCGTCTCCGGATTCTGGCTGTATTTCTTTTGGAGTTTTTTTATATCAGCCCATTTTGCCGAACCATATTCTTCGCCCGGTCTTTTATTCTTCATTATAGAAAAAAGATAAGCTGCAACAAACAGATACAATCCTGACATAATAAGAAGTGTCTTTACTGTTTCCGGAACGATTGTAAACTTAAATGGATTGCCTGAAAGCGCCGTTCCAAAGTTATTAAGAATAACAAACAGTCCGCCTTTTGCGTAAGGTGCAATCTTAAGGGCAATCCAGATAACCATTCCTTCCCCGGCTATCGCCATATATAGGTTGTTTTTCTTATTTCTGCTGTTCATTCTCTCTTTCCTGTTTATCTGTCATTGATGATGATAAGTTCATTATCCTTATCATCAAAGTTATACTTTCGTTGCGGAAAGTTATTGAAAGCATTCTGCTTAAATGCTGAACGTTCTTTTCGCTGCTCTTTTTCATCTGTTTTCGTGTATATGCTGCTTTTATCAGCATTAGCTGTTTTTGCATATTCACGGATTTCTTCAGATGTCTTTTCTGCAGCTTTCATTTTTTCCCGGACTGAAGGTCGCATTTCTTCCTCGGAATGTACTTTGTTACTGTCTTTTCTGTCATAAGATGCAAGCAGGTCTTTTCCCAGGATTTTGTATTCATCACCATATCTGCCGGTCAATGTATATTCCTTATCAGCATCGATGTGATATTTAAAAGACTTTCCTCCATACACTTCTTCTGCAAGTCCTTTATCAATTTCAAGGTATCTTACATTCTCTCCATATGTACCAGGGACTCTTGTAATATACGAGTTTTCTTTTTCATCTGTTACAAGCGTATCAATGTTAATTGTGACATCGCCTTTTTCAAATGTTTCTGAATAATCTCTCCCTGACGGACGGTCTCTCTCCGTCAGGGGGTCTGAGTTTCCCTGTTCTTTTTCATTGTCGATATTCACATCCTGTCTGACTGCCGACATCCTGTACTTCTCAACGATTCTGTTAATTACCGGAGCATCCATGCTTCTCACAAAAATATCAAGAATCCCATCGTCCTTTGCATTTTTGTCTTTTACAATGCAATACCTTATTCCATAGGCTTTGGCTGCCTTTGCAAATGCTTCAAGTTCATCCTTTTTGACTGAAAAAAGTGTTATGCCGCCTTTTTCCTTCAACATCTGGGTAAGTCTTATCCTGCCCTTCGTCTTTCTGTTTCCTGATAGTGCAGCCGCAAGAAGTGCGGCTGCATGTGCTGATGCCTTTCCGGCAATCTTTAATACTGCAATGCTTCCGTCAAGCATTATCTTTATCGAGCCGGTCGCAAGCTCCATCGCCATATCCGCTTCGCTCATGTTCATCCTTCCTTTCTGTTTCCTGTTCTTTGTTTTCTTCTTCACGCAGGTTTTCTTCCATGCGTACGCTTCGTTTTTCTATGTTTTCACATATCCTTATTTCTTTCCGAATACCAGCTATTTCTTCCGTGACTTCCGAAATTTTTTCTTTTGTTATTTCCGGATTTTCATTGTCCTTTCGTCTTAATTCATTTCTTAATTCCTCCCTTTCCGACATTTTTATTTTCATTTCCGAAAGCAGTTCTGCCTTTCTACCAAGAAGTTCAGAAAGCAGCGTGATGTTATTCTTTTCAAGATATCTTGTTTCTTCTGAAAATACATTAATCCTATTTACTTCCTGCCTGACTGCGTGAGGTATCCTGTATGCCTTACGCCCGGTGTTTTTGTAAGAATTGATAAGATACATGTAATACCTGTAAAGCGATAAAATCATTCCCGGTTTCTCTGTGTACCTTCTTATTACTATTCCCACAATGCTTCCTGTTGCTGCCGGTTTTATTACCGGATGTTGTCTTCTGTTTTCTGCAAGTCTTCTTTCGATTGCAGCGTTTGTGTACTCTTCGCCAAGATGGTACAGCCTTATTCCTCTTTCATGGTTTAGAGGTGTGACTGTCCAATACTTTCTGTTGGGGCTTAGGTTGTAACGATAACCCATTCTGCTAAGTTCTGCCCGGAGTTCCTTCAGTGTTCGGCTTGAAATAATTGCATTATCAATAACTTCACGAAGTATGTTATAGCTTTCATTCCTTCCGGCTCTTTCTTCTCTTTTGTAATATTCCGGAACGCTGCTCCGTTTAGGATTTCTGATTACGGACTTCTTGTGTTCGGCACATATCCTGTCAGCGAGCTTATGGAACTTAAACCATGACACTTCATCATGTATTCTTTTTCCGTTTTCAAAAGATACGGAATTGACAACAAAGTGATTGTGCAGGTTGTCTGTGTTAAGGTGCGTTGCAACCACAACCTGAAAACCCGGAAAATTTTTCTCGGCAAATTCAACGCCTATTTTATGTGCTTCATCCGGAGTTACCTCACCTTCCGCAAAAGACATATAACCATGGTACGCAAGTATTCCTCCTGTCTTTCCGAATTGGTCCTTGACTGTCATAAATTCATTGAAGGAATTTTGTACGCTGCAGTTGATTCCTGTAACGTATGCCGACTTCTCTGTCTTCTCTTCATTGGTCGCATAATCAAGAAGATGCAGGAGATTAAGTTCCAAGTACTCACCCGGTTCTACTTTCTCCGGATTATTGACGTAATTGATTACGTTGCTTAAGTTTTTTCCTGTTCCTTCAATCTTCCAGAACCTTGTTGTTGCCATGCTTACCCTCCTTCATCCGGGACAAGATATTTTCGCTGGATGTCATTAATGAACTTTCCTAAATTGTTAAGTATATCCTGCAGCTCCTCGCTGTCTATGTAGTCATAGGTGTGTGACTTTACCGTAAGCTGATTCAGGTTGTTGGAAACGGCATACAGGACACGCATGTCTTTGTAAAATTCCTCGTCCGGTTTTGGCTTTGGAATCCGACCTTTAATTAATGCCCTGATGTAACTGCTTTCCGTAACACCACACGCCTTTGCACGTTCGGTAAGGATTTTCTGTTCATCATCATTCAGATAAAACTTTTTCTGAATGTTTCGTTTTCGCATCTTCTCACTTCCTCTCTCTTATCCGGGGTCTAAGGGGTATCCCCTTACAAGCGTGTTTGTGTATGTGAGTACACAAACGCACTGCTTGCCAAGGTAATGCAACCTTTTTTATGTGCCTCCGGTTTTTGCGTTTTTTTACGAAACCAGCCGAAAAAAAAAATGAAATTTTCTCACCGGTTTTCACATTCTGATAACAAAAAATCATTGACATCCTTGCCACATGGCGGAGGGGAATCAATGACTGTTCTGGTGTCTTTAAGAAGAAATTTTATATTTTCTGCTGCGGTTCTTCCTGCTTTATCATTATCGAGATGTAGATATATTTTCTCCGTCTCCGGGAACATTTCAAGATATTTTTTCAATGCCGGATGCAGCATGGCGTTTTCATCTGTATCTGCTCCGCTTATGCCGTCTAAGGACAGGTAATTCTCTTTTCTGAAATCCTTTCCCGCCAATTTTATAAGCGTTGCATAAGATAAAAGGTCAATCGCTGCTTCAAAAACATGTACGGATTTTTTATCACTAATCTTAATTCTGAAAGCATATCTTTTATCACTTCCCGAAACGTCACCAAGCACTCTTTTAACTGTACTTCTGTAAGAAGCATGTGCCGGCTTTCCTTCTTCATTGAATCCAATAAAAACAACATTATGATGCAGTTTGTCTTCATAAATGAGGTCATTATTAATACAGAAATTAATTATTTCTTCATCAATTTTTCTTCCGAGAAGATATTTTTTTATTAAAAAACTGTTGTAATTTTTCTTTGGAAGAGTGAAATTTTTTACAGCTTTTTCATTAAAATTTCTTTCGGATTGTGAAAATTTTTTTGCTTCACTCTGAATATTTTTTTCAATTTCTTTATTAATTTTTTCATCAGGTTTTGAAAAAATTTTATATTTTTCAATCAAAATCTGAACAGCTTCAATGAAAGAAAATCCTCTGACTTTTATTAAAAAATCAAGGGCTGTTTTCCCTCCGATGCCTCTTGAGTGCCACATCCATTTACCGTTTGACAGCTTCAGACTGTCATGGGATTTCAGCATGTAACTGTTGCCGCATTTTCTTAAATCATAGGCTTCAAAATCGGAAATATAAGTAAGTGCATCTATTTTTTTTACTTCATCAAGGACTTCTTTTTTTACATAAAACATTCCCTGTTACTCATTTCCATTTCCGTAAGTTTTTCTTTTTTCTCCGGCTTTATGTCAAGAATTTTATTTTCTTTGAAAGAGAAATAATTTCCTGAATTGCCAGCCCCAATGATGATATGGTCTGTAAGGGGAATCTCCATGATGTCACATGCTTTCGTCAGTCTGTCCGTCACTTCAAAGTCAAATCTTGACGGTGTAAGGCTTCCTGAAGGGTGATTATGTATGACAATGATTGAGGCAGCATTGCTTAATACTGCACTCTTCATTACCTCTCTTGGATGTGCAATGCAGGCATTTACGGCTCCCATACTGCAGATATTAAAATTAATCGGTGCATTATCACTTCTAAGATTTACAACACAGAATACCTCACGGTCATAAGTTCTCAGCTCTTTTGCAAGAATCCTTACCGCATCTTCAGGACACGTTATCTTTTCTTTTGAATAAAGCGGTGATGTTTCGACAAGGCGTATTGCAGCCTGTTTTAATTCGTATTCTTCCAGCATTTTTCTTCATCTCCTTCATCTTTTTTTATGGGAATGGTAAGAATAAACTCATCAGGCATGGCATTTAATATTTCTGTAAGCCTGCCATTTACATCCATGAATAAAAAACTTTTTTCCATTACATTTCCCTTTCGTACTCTTTATCTTTAATCGCTTTTTTTGTTTCTTCAGCTATTGTTTTAAGACTTTTTTCTGAATATCTTTCTTTCATTACCTGACTGTAGACAGCTCTCTCTGTCTTTGATACCGGCTTATTTTCCGCAAATGCACTGTCCATTTTTTCGATAAACTCTTCTTTGCTTTCCGTATATTCCATGCACTTGAACTGTCCTTTTTCAATGACATAATCTGATATTTTTTCAGCATCCCTTATCGCTGCAAATAATTCTTCCGGCTTATTTTTTAGTAGGGATATCCAGCCCTGTATGTATGACTTATGGTTCTGTATTCCTTTTTCATTAAGCCTTATTGACTGCGCCATAAAGGCTGCAGATATTTCCGCCCTAAGCTCTTCTTTAGCATACTCCGGGCTTCCATAAACAGTTGAAAGTTTCCTGTTTAAGCGTTTCTCATTACCGGTTGCGTGGGCTGCTTCGTGAAGGAATGTTGCCATGTAACTGTAGTCACTTTTGAAATTATTTGCTTCAGGAAGCATGATAAAATCTTCTGCCGGACTGTAAAATGCCCTGTCACCGCCTTCCCTGAAACCTACGTCCATTCCGGATATGATTCTGTCTCTTGCCTTTGCAAGTTCTTTAACGGAAATCTGTTCCCTGTCTGTTATCTTCTGTGGTGGTATCCCTTCTATCTGCTCTGCATTAAATACCGTATATTCCTGTACCAGCGGAACCAGTCTTTCTTTTGCTTCTTCAGATGAAAGCAGCGCAGCCTGCTCTCCTGTTATCTTGCATTTTCTTTCCTTGTCGTATAACGACCAGAACTCTATCCTTGTTCCTTTTTCTCCTTTTTTTACATGATAGCCTTTATCGTTCGCCTGCTTGAATGTCATCCATCGGTTGTCTTTATATTTCATTTCATCCTGCACAAATGACAGCATATAACGGTTCAAACCGTGGTATACGTTGCCGTTGCTGTTTACTGGTGTGACTGTCATATACCAGTCCCTTTCCCAGGGAATCACGTCTTCTGACAATGCGTTTATAAAATCCTCAACTATCTTTTCACGAAGTTTGTTCATCCTCTGTCCTCCAGTCTGTGATATTTTGTTCATCCGCTTTCTCATCCGGGATGTCATCGTCAAAATCAATGCCGTTTTCCATCCTGAACCGGTCAATTATCTCTTTCATCTTCTCTTCCATCTGTGTTTTCCTCCTTCAATAAATAAGATAACAGCTGGTTCTTTTTAACCGCTTTTTTCATATCCGATAATATTTTCAGTTCCTCGATAGAAATTTTTGGAACTGATAAAAGGATTTCAAGGTCTGCAGCCTGCAGATCCTTTTCATCCTTTATTCCAGCTTCCTTAAGCCTTTTAAGGGCTGCTATTTTGTTATTAAATCTGACTGTCTTCATTTAAGCCTTTCAACCCTTTCTTTTTCGATTAAATATAAATATTGTGCCTTGGTTATCACTTCTTCGCCGGTTCTTACATTAACTACGGAGTTATTTTTGTATGTAAGAAGCTCTGTGTTTCCATTCACATAATGTACCCTTACCGTTCTGTTATCCGCCGGTGTAATTCTTTCTATGTCTCCGCCTCTTATCATTTTGATGTATCTTATTATCGTAGCCTGTGTCCGGTTCATTTTTAACTAAAAAGGGCAGCTAAAATAGCCGCCCTGCCTTTCTGTTTTATTTCCGCCCCGGTGGGGCGGATTGATGTATTACATTTCCATGTCTTTTCCGTCAATGTCCTTTTCCATGTCTTCTTTTATTTTTTCCTGGACAAATCCTTTTTCTTTTGAATAGCTGTAAACACTGTCTGCCAGCTTATCTTTATCCTCAACGGCTGTTTCATTAACCTGCTTTACCAGATTTAAGGCTTCCTTACCTTCCACCATATCTTTTGGTACCGCTATCATTTCATTTATTGATGAAGGAAAGATTGTAAGGTCTGAACCTATCCTGTCAACAAGGCTGTCCATCGTTTCTTTATCAAGAACCGATACCGCACCGTTGCATTTTGAACGGTTGGTTATTATATACATCGGGTCTTCTTCCGGAAGGAAATCCGCAAACGCCGGGTCAATCTCAATAAGCATTTCACGCATGGTTTTAACAACCGGAGGGTCATTTTCTTTCATGTATTTAACTGCCTGTTCTTCAAGCTGTTCCCTTGTTTCATAACCAAGGTATTTCATTATTTCATATGTCACAGCAGCGGATGCCTTGTTTCCGTCAATATCAGGAAGATTCACCCTGTAGATAACAGCAAGGTCATTCACCATACGGTGAGGCATGTTTGCAATCATTTCCCTGTTATTCTTTGCATTTACAAGAGACATTGAAATGTTGTCTGCATAATCATTAATATTAAAATCCATGTTGTAAGGAGCCTGCCTGTATGCCTCCTGTATATTTTCTGCTATTTCATTAAAAATATCTTCCATGTCTTTTCCGTTTATAAAATCGTTATAAAACTTATTTATATATATCACCGGAACAGCCTGAATGTCAGGCAGCTTTACAATAATCCCTGTAAGCTGCTCATTATTCTTGCATACTTCTTTAAAACTTATTTCAGCATTTTCATATTCTTCCGGGAGATAATCCTGTATATTTTCTTCTATGCTTCTTTTAAATACATTCATTGCCAGTGCCATTTTTCTTCATCTCCTTCTCTTTTAATGCTTTTACAAAAGATATGATACTTTCGCTTTTTTCTTTGTTATCGTCTTCTTCGACAATAACGTTTTTTACTTCATAGTCCATTTCATGACCTCCTTTAATATTATTAAAGGCTCCGTTTCCGGAGCCTTTTTAAACTATCTTCTTCTTTTTTTCTTTTTTGCGAAAACTACATTGACTACAAGAATTGCAACAATCATAACGGCAATAACTATAATACCCGCCGTTTCTTTCTTATCGCCGGCCACAACATCTTCATGTATATTCATGATTGCTTTACCGTCATTTATTACAATTTTGGTAACTTCCATGTCTCCGCCCTTCCAGTCGAAGCCGTACTCATTTGTATCAAGTATGTATCCTTCAGGAGCTGTTATCTCTTTAACATAATACCTGCCGAAAGGAAGGTCTGTTGTGAATGATACCTTACCGGTTTTATCCGGATTGGCGGTTTCAATAAGACCGCCTGCAGGAATAATGCTTCCGTCTTCTGCCTTTATGTCTTCTGCAGCATATAATCCAAAGAGAACCTGTGTAACGTCATCTTCGCTGTTTTCCAGTTTCTTTAACAGGCTTACGCTTGCTTTCTGTCTTTCATTGACTATTTCATAATCGTAATAATTGATGCCGTCACTTTCGTTGTAATAGGTAAGAAGCACGTTTCTGTCTTCTGCAGGTACATATCCGGCAGGTGTTTTGGTCTCCCTGATAATGTATCTTCCGATGTAGATTTCAGGAGATACTGCTTTTCCGTCTGCATCTGTTGTGATTTCACATGCTGTCTCGCCCTTTTTAAGACGTACCGTTCCGTCAGGTGTGATAATGTCTTCTGCAGCAATGATACTGAATGTAACATCCTTTAATGCTGCATCGGCATATTCCGGAGAATATACATCATCATTTTTCTTTACTGTGGCAAAAACGCTTCCTGATTTATTGATTGTGATAACGCTTTTCTGTGGCATGTCTTCCTGGCTTACCGTTACGATCACAAGACCGTCTTCGCTTGCTGCAGCATCCCTTGTTATCTCAAAATCAACAGGAGCACTGTTAAGGACATATCCGTAAGGAGCTTCTACTTCAACAAGGCTGTATTTTCCATATCCGAGTTTTTCCGGTGTGATAAGATAACCTTCCTTGTCTGTATAGAATGTGTCAATTTCTGTGAGAACCGGATATGTGTATTTCATTGTTACAGGATTTCCGGATTCATCATAAATCTTATATGCTGCACCGCTTACAGGGATTGTATTTCCTGTCTCGGCATCTTTTTTAACTATTTTTAAATAGCTCTCAAAACTTCTGTTATTGATGAGGAACTTATATGTTTTCTCATTTTTTGCGATGTATACGTCAAAATCATTGATGAAATTAACATCCGGGAAGCCTTTAACCTGATGTACTGTGTATGTACCATAGGGCAGCTTTTTCGATTCTGCAAAGCCGTCTTCATCAACGGTTACCAAATCCTTAACGGATTCATCCGCTGCTTCATAGCTTCCTGCAGATTTAAGATAAATTTCAAATTCAGCACCGGTTTCAGGGGTCTCAATCTGTGTTTCTCCGTTATCGGAATGTTTTACAATAAGGATTTTTCCCTTGATTATATCGTCCTTGACGGTAAGATTTAGGCTGTTTTTTTCTGCAGTAAACTTTGCCGGCTCTGCTCCAAGCTGATATTCTTTCTCATCAAGAAGATAACCTGCAGGAGCTTTTATCTCTTTCATTGTGTAGCTACCGCATACATATTCTTTTGTTGTGAATTTTCCGTCTGCATCTGTTGTGTATGTGTCTACAAGGACACCGTCTTTATATATGCCGTACACTGCTCCTGATAATGTCGCATCCGCCTGTGCCTTATCTGTCTCGGCATCTTTTTTTACAACCTCTGCTGTCCATTTCTTAAGGACATTTGAAAAGGCTGCACCGACTGTTGAATTATATGATACCGTGACATTCTGTGCTTCAGGAACAACATATCTTACATCAGTTCCTACTTCTTCAAGTCTGTATGTGCCGATTGGAATATCTTTAAATTCTGCTACGCCTTTGTTGTCTGTCTTTGCTGTCATGTTTACGGTCTTTCCTGATGTGGAAGTGCCGGACAGCTTGAATGTGATATTTGCGATTACACCGTCTTCTGAAGATTTCGTAACCTTGACATTGCCTTTCTTAAGCACGTTGGAAAAAGCAACGTTTGTTGTTCCTCCGGCTGTGACCGTGACAGTCTTTGATGCCGGTGTGATGATTGTGTCCGGAACTTCAAGCTCTGTGACCGTATACGTTCCTGGAGCAAGAGTCTGTGACACTTTTCCGGAATTATCGGTTGTTACTGTAAGATTAACACTGTTTCCGGTTATTCTGAATTTGATGCCTGCAATCTTGCCTGTTTCTGATGTCTTAACAATCTGCATTGTGCCGGCTTCATCAGCATATAAAGCTAAATAAAAAGGTACAGGGTCAAATGTTCCTGTTATAAGAGCCTGTGATGATGATGTCCAGACGATACAGCCTGTGGTGTCCGTGAACTCTTTTCTGTCAAGACGGACGGTTGCCTTGGAAAAAGGTCTTGATGATATAAATGTGTACTGGTTATTGTTCTTTGAAACTGTTACACCGTTAGCGGATGAAACAATATCAACAGCACTGTTATTTGTATCTGTAAATGTTGCTGAATACTTTCCTGTTGAAGGATTGTATACAAGCTGCTTTGGATTTAATGTTGCCACATTTTCATATTTTTCAGTAAATGAAGGTATCTTGTTATGGTTTACTATCTTGTTAAGGATGTAGTTATAACACTTCTCCGCAGGTCTGTTCTTAAGCATGTAGCTGTATTCATCTGCAGGCTCACCCCAAGCGTTGGAGGATATGTTTGTATTATCTGTGCTGGTTCTTAACTGCTGTTCGTATTCCCAGATGATTACCTGTGTAGCAAATCTGTAATCATCAGCATTGCAGCCTTCGACAGGAACAGCATTATTGCCGTCATATCCATAGAGAAGGGCAAGCAAAATTCCTCTCTGTGCCACACTTGATAACTTCTGGAACTGCAGGGCTGTATCTGTGCTTTCCGCTGTATATCCTGTTTCATAAAACGGAACACCTGCAGCAATGCAGTAAGCAACGTTGCTTACTCCGTTGGAATCAGTCATGCGGAATTTTTCCGCCGGTTCCAATGCCCTGTCAGGATTCTCAACCATTTCCCATACTTTGGTGTTCTCGTTGTATATAATCCTGTAACAGTGTCTTCTTGTGTATTCATAGTATTTTCCATCGGAGCCTATGTAATCTCCGTCATCAGATGAGGTCCCTGTGTCTGATGTAAATTTGTTAGGTGCTGCAAAAGCCGTTACCTGGATAATTCCAAGCAACATGGCTACAACGGCGAGCATAGCCGTTATTTTTCTTATTATCTTTTTCATTTTTCTATCCTTTCTGTATTGCTTTCCGTCCCACCGGGGCGGATATAAAAAAAGAACCCATGTATCCGGAAACATGAGTTCTTGTAAGAGACAATTTATTAAATTTTAGCCAGCTAAGATATAAAAGATAACACAGCCGTCATCGAATTGTTCAACATAAACTGAAAAATACGGATAATCATGCTGTCCATATATTTCATCCCAGTAATTAATTGCATGATTTACCATCCATTCGGTAGAGGCTTCAGCATTTTCAGCAATGGAACCGTTAAATGGTTCAGACCACTTATAATGTTGGTGACCTACAGCACAATGATTGACCTTGTCATAATATCGCTGTGGTCCGGCTGTTGTGGTACAATAGTTATCCCATGCAGAATTATCAGGAGTAGCTTCCGCATATTCATCTCCTAGAAGAGGTTTGAAATACTCTTCTGAACTGATATATCCTCTTGCTTTAAGCTCTTTGATTATATATGCCTTGATGCCTTCCACATCATAAGGCGCATCCCACATGGTCTTTACTTTAGGTTTCTGTGGTTCTGTAGGCTTTGTAACAGGTGTTGCAGCCGGTGTTGTAGCAGGTTCAGCAGGTGCTTTGGTAGCAGGCTGTGTAACTGCCTGACTTGGTTTCTGTACCGGCTTTGTCTGTTGTTCATTAACTGCAGGTTTTGATGTCTGGCTCTGTACCGGTTTTGTACCGGATTTTTCCGGTGTATTCGCTGCAGGTTTTGATGTCTGGCTCTGTGCAGGTTTTGCATCAGTTTTTTCAGATGTCTCTGCCGGTTTTATATCAGTTTCATCTGTTCCTGACTCTGCTTCTTTTTCTTCAGAAGCACTTTCTTTTGTTGATTTCTCTGTTTCTTTGTCTGTTGTGGGTAGTGCTTTATCACCGGATGTTTCATTTTCATCTGAATCCTTTGTTACCTGCACAAGGTCTTCTCCGGATATTTCCGTCATGGAAGTAGTCTTTTTACCACATCCTGTTACCAGTGTCATCGCTGCTACTGTGGCCGCAAGTGTTATCATTATCTTTCTTTTAATCATATTAATTGCCCCTTTCTTTTGCCATTTATGGCGTTTATTTCTTTTGTTAGCTTAATTATAAAAGCCTTATATATGCTTGTCAAATGTGCGATTTACCGGATTTTTTTAAAATCGCACATTTATCTGCACCACCTCCTTTAATATGCTTTATAGGCTGTATTTTAGTTTCAAAAATCATTGATTTCAGAGATTTTAAGTAAATTAATCATTGCCGGCTTTATTTGTAACCAGCCGAGAACAGGGTTAATATTGCCTTCGTAATCTTTTATAAAGCCCGTTCCTTCGTTAAAATCTATCTGAACAAGGTCTGTCATCGGATTTTCGATGATTGACTTCAGATTTTCATAGGTTATTGTTTTTTGTGTTGCTGACGGATTAAAAGTGTAATCCAGACATAATGTTTCTGACTTAATCCGTATCGATGCCGGCAGACACATTTCATCGTAGTAGATATTTGTTTTCATAGTGTTCTTTCCTCCTGCTCTTTTTCTTTGTGTCTGGTTTCATGATATACCGAAATCTGATGTTCTTTCAGGTCTTCGGCTTCAAGGATTATATCGCCTGCTGAATACTGTTCTTTGACTTTCTTTATTGCATCAGCTTCGCTTGTTGCTTTTACAGGAACAAGTTTTGAAAGCGTTTCCTGAATTTCAATGACATATTCTTTTTCTTTTATGACATAAAGTTTGTTACATTGTTTTCCCATAAGCCAGCCTTCGCTTACTACTTTTAGCTGCTGAAATTTTTCCGGGATATCATGTAACATCCCATCGTAAAGCTCTTTGTTGAAAATGCCAATGCTTTCCATATCCGGAGTAAGGTCAATCAACACCCGGACATTGTCATTCTTATCCATGTAATCTTTTACTGTTGCCATAGTACCTCCTATCTTTCGTATTCATCACGTTCTTTAACATTGCCTCGTCCGTCAAGCTCTTTGCCGGCTTTAAGATTTTCGTATATTTCCATGATTCTTGTTTTTCCGGCGTGAATGTAAATGGTATCTTTTTCACGTCCTTCCGGGTGGTATAGCTCTCTTATCTGCTCATGGGTGCCTTCTTCGTAAGCTCCTCGATTGCTGGATTCCACGGAGTGGTTGCTCACTCTGTATTTCTGACCGTTTATCTTAAAATAATAAGAATCGCTGTTTGCTGACTTTGATATATTATTCTTGCTGCAGAAATCGTCTATCCTGTCCATTTTCTCAGCATACTCTCTTATTTGGGTTTTACTCGGTTTATATCTGTATCCAAATCCCATATTGCCGCCTCCTATTGGTTGATTATGATAAGGCTGTTATCCATGTCATCAAAGTTATATTGTCGTTGTGGGAAGCTGTTAAACAGGTTTATTGCCTTATTTTCTCGCTTTTTATGCTGCTTTTTTTCAAAGGCACAGGCGGTTATTGAGTTATAGACGCATGTTATTATATAACTGCGTATACTCTTTATATCCGTTTCTGATGTTTTTAGTGCATTTAGTATATGTTCCATGTGCTTTCTTCTAACAGCAAGGAATCTGTCCCTTACATTGCTGTATGCTACCTGTTTTCTGTTGATTCTTACGGTATCTGTTTCGCTGCTTACTACATCACTCATTACTCCAACAATCTCATCAATCATTTCCATGTCCTCATTATTTGTTATCAAAAGGCGGTCATATTCTATGTTTTCTGTTATCCTGTCATGAGCTTCCTCATATGTGACAGGTATTATTTCAGGCTCCGCTTCTTTCGCTGAAGAAAGAATATTATTTAATTCTTTAGTATTTAATTTATTAGTATTTAATTGTCCGCCGCTATCCGGATGTGAGCAATCCACATCTGCACTATCCACAAGCGGAAAATCGGCTTGTGGTAAACCTGCGTATTTAGGCGGTTCTTCGTCAATTCTGACCGGATTCTTTGGCTGCTCGTATATGATGTACTCCGTGTCTGTTATTACGCCTTTTCTATTCCTCAATACGTTTCTTTCAAGGTATCCGAGAGCTTCGAGTTCTTTAAGGGTTGATGATATTGCCCTTTCTCCTTCAAGAAGGATTGCGGAAAGTCCTCTTATCGTGTAATCCCAGTCTTCAGGAAGCGATAACATCACTGTAAGAAGTCCTTTACCTTTTAATGACAGTCTTCTGTCTTTGCATAAATAATTATTAATTACTGTGTAATCTTTTGTTTTAACAACTCTGAATATTCCCATGGCTATTTCTCCTCTGTCTGTCTTGTTGGTTTTGCTGTTATCATTACTCTGCTTATTCTTCCGTTGCTCTTTCTGTCCCTGAATCTTTCAATGTATTTAAAATTTTCAAGTTCTATAAGAGACGCCTTAATCCTTGCTGCTCCGTCTGATGTGTATTCCTGAAGAGCTGATACTGATTTGTCCGCTTCATCCGGAAGACATAAAAGAATTGAAAGCAGTCCTTTTGCCTTCAACGAAATTTCATCATCTGCTAAATAGTGTATTTCTTTCATTTTTAATTTCCTTTCTGTAAATGCTCTCCGCCCCACTGGGGCGGGTATAAAAAAAGCCGCTTTTAAAGCGGTCTCTCAAAATCTGTTTCTTTGTCTTTTCTTCTTGCTTGCATTTTCTCATAGTAGGCAACTGCTTTTTCCAGATATTCATTAATCTGGACATTGTTATCTCTTATCTTTGGTGGCAGCATGTTTACCAGTTTTTCTGATAAATGCTGCTTAACTGTCTGGTTCGCCTTTTCTACGCAAAGCACATCTGTTATATCTTCAACAGATAAATCTTCATCCTGTGAAGCTTTTCGCAGAATTATTGCCTGCGCATGGCTTGGAGTGCAGTCCATGTCATTTATTACGCCTAACAGTATCTTCTGTTCCGTTTCTGTAAGATATGAAAGCTCCACGGCAGGTCTTAAGGCTATCTGTTTCATGCCTTTATTTTTCAGAACGGAATTATCTACCATTTCAAGTAATTCCGGAATAAGATAGGTTAATCTTATATATCTTCTTACCTGTGTTTTACCGTCACCGCTTTCTTTTCCGACCAGTTCGGCGCTTTCAATTCCAACCAGTGTGTCATTATCTAAATCTTTCCGCTGTCTTGAAATTGCTTCAAGCCTCATCTTATAAGCGAAGGCTTTTTCACTTGGCAGGATATGTTCCCTGTGCAGGTTGCTTTCCACCATCTGCTGTATGGCTTCGTCTCTGCCAATTTCGACTACTTCACATCTTATTGTCGAAAGCCCTAATCTGGTACTTGCATGCTTTCTTCTGTGTCCGGATATCATTTCATATCTTCCGTCATCTTTTTTCCGGACGGTTGCAGGTTCAATAACACCATGTTCTTTGATAGATTCCATAAGTGCATCCATTTCGGCATTGTCTTCAACATGAAAAGGATGTTCCGGGAAATCATCAATTTCGCTAATCGGAACATCCATTATTCTTCCTGATGTTAATTTTTCTGTTTCTCTTTCTTCTGCTGATGAGAAAAGGTCGTCAACGCTCGGCAGTCTGAATCCTTTCTGGCTCTTTTCCTTTGGCATGAGCTATTACCTCCTTTGTTAGATTTTCGTATGCTTTTGCGGCTGCATTATTGGAATCATAAGCGTATATGCTCTGTCCTTTATTTGTTGCTTCCGCTGCTTTTGTTGCTATCGGGATTGAAGTATTGTATACATTCATTTTTGAACCAAATTCATTTCTGATTGTAGCGGTAATGTCTTTTGCAAGGTTCGTTCTGTTGTCTACAAGGGTTAGTACCACTCCTTCAATCTTCAGATTAGGGTTGATGTGTCTTTTTACCTTACTTATCGTCTGTGTAAGCTGTGTCATTGCTTTTGCCGGAAGGTATTGTGCCTGTACTGGTATTATTACGGAATCCGATGCCGTAAGGGAATTGATTGTCAGCATCCCAAGTGACGGCATGCAGTCTATAAGAATATAATCATACTTATCTTTTAATGGCTCTATTGCCATTGCAAGGGCTCGTTCTCTTGTCATCGCCGATACAAGTGTAAGCTCCATTGCCGATAAGTCGAGATTGGATGGAATGATGTCAACTCCTTCTTCGTGGTTTAATATCACTTCCGAAGGATCAAGTTCATGGTCATTTAATGCAGCTCCTATCATGTCAGATATGGTATATTCGAGTTCATCATTTTCATATCCAAGACATGTAGTTAAATCTCCCTGTGGGTCGGCATCAATTAAAAGAACCCTGTTTCCTTCCCTTGCCAGCCCCACTCCAAGGTTTACTGTGGTTGTGGTTTTTCCAACACCGCCTTTCTGGTTGCAGACGGATATTACTTTACATTTGCTCATTGTCATTTCCTCCTTCAAGTTTTTTATAACAATATAAGGTTGCCAGGCAGTCGGCAAAGCTGTCATGTGCTTTTATATTCTTCCAGTCAAATCCGAAATAAGCTGCACATGTGGTTAATTTCTGCCATTTGAAACATCCGTATTTATCGCTCCATTCACCGTATATTGGGGCGAACAGCTTCATTACGTCTGTTATCTCTGCTTCATCGTTTACCGGTATGCCAAATCGTTTAAGCATGTCAACATCAAAAGCTACGTCGTAGCCTATTATATTCTTTACATCTTTTAAGATAGCTGCAAGCTGTCCAGCCACATCCTGAATTTCTGGGGCATCCTTTACTGTCTGTATGTTTATCTGGTTTATTTCCTCTGCCTGCGGCCAGCTTTCATGGAATACCGGTCTTATGTAACTGTTGAATAACGTATTTCCTTCTGTGTCGATTATGCTTATCTGAAGCATTTCGTCCGTATCTTCAAGCCCTGTTGTTTCTACGTCGATAACAACTTCTGTTGCTCCCGACCCAGTGGGGCGGAGTTCTTTTATTTTTTCCCTGACCAGCTTATCAATAAGATATATGCAGTCATATTTAAGTGTCTCATTCTTGGTTTTAAGTTCGTCAAGCACCTCCAGCTCTTTTTGTCTTAATTCCTGCTGTTTTTGTTTAAGTCTTGCTCTTTGCTTTTTATCATTTTCTTTTTTTAGGGCAAGTTCTTCCTCATTCATTGGTCTTACTTCATCGTCAAAATAGTATTTTGTGCTTGTTTGGCACAACTGGTTAACATAGAGCTTATTCCCTGCCTCTGTATCTACAGGGACATATTTTCTTGTCATCCATTGTTTTTCCGTAAGCAATTCTCGGTCTGTCTTGATTCTTGAACGAATAATTGTAGTTACTTTGTTCCATTCTTTACTTTTCATTTGCTGTCTGCCTCCTTTTTAGTTCCGCCCCAGTGGGGCGGGGAAGTTACAATTCATCCACAAGAGTGGTTTATCTTGGAATTAAATATACTTCTTGTTCACCCATATATTGTATTTTTTTTGCTAATTCAGAAGCAGTTCCAATTTCTTCATTTGTATAATTATCTTTTATGTAAGAGTAAAATGGCTCTAATAATTTCAACTGTTTGGGATTATCATAAAAGTGATATTCTTCTCCCCAAACGACATATGTTAGAAGTTTTTCCATATCCATAATAATCTCTTCACATGTCTTATTTTTTGCAAATTCATCCATTTCTTTTTCTGTTACCGGCAACCTACAAGATATTCTAGAAATTTTTATAGCTATAAGTCCATCTTCAATTATCATGAACAACAAAGCTGTAGGAATAGCTGCACCGAATAAGATTAAGGAAAATCCTCTTAACCATACTGAAGCAACATCCGAAAGAACATCTGTATTATAACCTAATGCCAAAGCATATAAATAAGGGACAAAGATAAAACAAAGAATTTTTAATAATATTAGGAGTGTGTCGCTAATATTTTTTATAAATTCGATAACTATATTTCTTTTTTTTGTAAAATTCATGTAATTTTTTCCTCCAGATAATTTCTATCCCGCCCCAGTGGGTCGGGACATGAAAAAAGCATCCTTCCGGATGCTTTTTCTTTTCCATTATTTTTGCCACCTAAAATTTAACACTTACTTTAGCGAAATAAAGCATCCTATTTCCGATAAAATAGCATTTATTCACAAAAAAACTGCAGAAGAAGGGCATTTCCTCCTCTGCAGCCGATATCAGATTGTTATATAAGTATTATATTTTAATTTTCTTAATTTTCTTTCCATATCCACGGCATTATCAAGATTTTTGTATGCACCTACCTGCACTTTATAGAGGTCATCCTGATAAATAATAAATGCGGGATACCCCATATCCAGCAACGGTTCCAAAAGTCGGTCCGCATTGTCACGGTTTCTGAAAGCCCCTACCTGGACACGGTATAATTTGTCACAGGTGCATCTGCTGCTTTCCCTGTCTTTTTCATACAATCCCTCGTATGGGTCTTTTATATTACTTTCATCCGGCGCAGGCTGTACATTATTATCCCTCGACGCTGTGCCGGAACCTATGGTTTTTAATATTCCATCGGCTATCGCCGCCGCTATCTGTTCAAATTCATCATCGAACTTTTTATTATCACTATCGTTGTTGATAAAGCCTGTTTCAATAAGCACCGCCGGCATATTGGTACGTTTAAGCACCACAAGATTAGGTCTTTCTATAATGCCCAGGTCTTTAAAGCCTAGATCCGTAAGATTATCCAGTATGTTTTCGGCGAGGTGTTCTTTCTCTCCGCCTTCACTGTAAATCAGCACCTGCACTCCGCTTGCGGCGTTGGGATTCTCTCCTGAATTTCTGTGAAATGATACAAAATAATCCGCTCCTGAATTATTGGCATCCGTTGCCTTTTTAAATGGTGTTTCATATATGTCGTTATCTCTTGTATAAAAAACATCCATTCCTTCATTTTTAAGGATATCTCCAACCGCCATGGCAAGCCTTAAGTTGTCATCTTTTTCACGTCTTCCGTTATACACCGCTCCCGGGTCACTTCCGCCATGTCCTGCATCTAAAGCAATAAGCATAATATATACCTCTCTTTTTCATATGGTATATATTATGCCGGCAACGTCTTTATCTTTACATTTTTTTAATTAAAATAACTGTAATTACCACACTTGCTATCGCTATCAGTGACATTATGGTTATTGTTAATGCTACTTTCTTTTTGTATTTTTTTGCAACTTTTTCGTCTATCATTAATTATTTTTCCTTTCATATTTTACAAATTCATATATAAGGTCAAAATATGTTCTTTCGTCGCTGGATTCTGTGATAACAAATCCTTCATCTTCCAGATTAGGGAAGTACGAATCTGCGTCATAAGCATAATCTATCTTAGTAATATGGGCTACGTTGCAAAGAGGAAGCATCTGCTTATATATGGAAGCACCGCCGATTACATATACGTCTTCATCGGCAAAATCTTTTGCCGCCTCAACGGCTTCTTCTATACTGTGAACCACAATAGCTCCGTCAACCTTGTAATTCATATCTTTTGTTATTACAATATTGGTTCTGTTCTTTAAAGGGCGTTTATTAGGAAAACTTTCAAGGGTCTTGCGTCCCATAATTACGGCTTTGCCCGTTGTGGTCTCCCTGAACCATTTCTGATCCTCAGGAATTCTTACAAGAAGTTCGTTTTTGTATCCTATTGCCCAGTTTTTGTCTACTGCTGCGATTAAATTCATAATATGTCCTTTCCTATATAGCTACAGGTATATTGGTGACCTGTGGTCCGGTTATATAATTATCTACCGATACATCATCCCTTGTAAACTTGTAAAAATCTTTTACCTCGGGATTAAGATGGAACGTCGGTGCATCATAACATTCTCTTGATATAAGTTCCTCCACAATAGGAATATGCCTGTCATATATATGTGCATCTGCGATTACATGTACAAGTTCTCCCACCTGCATATCACATACCTGTGCCAGCATGTGCACAAGCACCGCATACTGTGCAACATTCCAGTTATTGGCTGTGAGAATGTCCTGTGACCTCTGGTTAAGAATTGCGTTAAGCGTAAGCTTGTCTTCACCTTTTTTCTGGGTAACGTTAAAAGTCATGCTGTAGGCACATGGATATAAATTCATCTCATGTAAATCCTGGTGTACATATATATTAGTCATTATCCTTCTGCTGAAAGGATTGTTCTTTAAATCATATATAACACGGTCTACCTGATCCATCATGCCTTCTTTATACCGGTGCTTTACACCAAGCTGATAACCGTATGCTTTGCCGATTGAGCCGTTCTCGTCCGCCCATGCATCCCATATATGGCTGTGAAGGTCATGGATATTGTTGGATTTTTTCTGCCATATCCATAACAATTCGTCTGTTGCACTCTTAAGCGCTGTTTTTCTTAATGTAACAAGCGGAAATTCCTTGCTGAGATCATATCTGTTTACAACACCGAATTTTTTGATTGTATAAGCAGGAGTTCCGTCCTCCCAGTGTGGTCTTACTTTTTCACCCTCCGTACTTACACCGTTTTCAAGGATATCCTTACACATGTCTATAAAAACTTTATCTGCGTAGCTCATTATGCCCTCCTGTTACTGCACTATTTTACTTTATCATATATCTCCGTAGGAACATAAGCCTTGACTTCTATTCCCTCCGCAACATATTCCTCACTTATAAGCTGTCCGTATTTTCTTATAAGGGATATCTTGGAAGCCTCCGTATAAGAATATGTCTTTTCTATATATATTTTGCTTTCTCTTAAAACTTCTTCAATGGTATCTTTAAGTTCTGTCAGTCCGTCACCGTGAAGAGCCGATATATTAACGGTCTTGTCGGCCTTAAAATCTTTAAGAACTTTATTGCCTGCAATTTCTATTTTGTTAAAAGCCGTTATTATAGGCTTATCGCCCGCTCCCAGTTTCTCAAGGGTATCATATACAACATACATCTGGGAATCCATTGCAGGATTGGAAGCATCCACGACATGAAGAATTATATCTGCATATACAGCTTCTTCAAGTGTGCTTTTAAAAGCTTCCACAAGGTGATGAGGAAGTTTGCTTATAAATCCGACTGTATCCGTGAGAAGAATCTGCTGCCCGCTTTCAAGCTCCAGCCCTCTCGTTGTAGGGTCAAGTGTGGCAAAAAGCTTATTTTCCGCAAGTATTCCCGCACCCGTTAATGTATTAAGAAGTGTCGACTTACCTGCGTTAGTATATCCTACTATAGCGACCACCGGAATATTGGAACGGCTTCTCTGGCTTCTTGTAAGCTCACGGTGGGTTACAACCGCTTCAAGCTCATGCTTAAGCTGTCCTATTCTCTCATGGATAATTCGCCTGTCCATCTCAAGCTTTGTCTCTCCGGGACCTCTTGTACCGATACCTCCGCCGAGTCTTGAAAGTGCGTTTCCAAGTCCCGAAAGTCTTGAGGAACGATATCTCAACTGGGCAAGCTCAACCTGAATCTTACCCTCATTGGTATTAGCCCTTGCTGCAAAAATATCGAGAATAAGAAGCGTTCTGTCCATGACTTTAATTTCAAGGGCATCGCTGAGATTGTTCATCTGTGCCGGAGAAAGTTCGTCATCACATATTATGCCTGTTGCATCATATTCTATTATCAGTTCTTTAATCTCATCTATCTTACCCTTACCGATATAAGTGGCCGGATTGAAATTATCAAGATTCTGTATTACCCTTGCCACCGTTACAGCACCTGCAGTTGACGCAAGCTCGCAAAGCTCGTCAAGGGACTGTTCGGTATTTTCTCTGTCTGATTTTCTTACAGCTACAAGAATAACTCTTTCTTCCGCTTCTCTGTTATCAATCATATAAATCTCCTGTTAAGATACTCTGGACTTCAAAAACGTATATTCTCTCAAAGCCTTTGTATCATCACTGTAATCCTTTACATAGCTTTCAAACAAATCCAGTGCCTTGCTGAAATCTCCGAGATATTCGTAGCATATTGCCTGATTGTAAAGCAGTGCTTTCTTAGTTTCTCCTTTAGCTGACTCAAGACCTTTACTTATATATTCCAGAGCCTCGGTATACTTAAATCTCTTGATAAGATATGCCCCGTACTGGTTATATGCTTCGCTGTTAGACGTATCTTTATTGATACAATCCATATAAAGGTCTTCCGCTTCCGAATATCTTTCCTGTGCTTCATAAGTAAGTGCAAGGTAAAAAGCTGCATCCTTCTCACCTGCGTCTATGGCCTTCTTAAGGAACTGTTCTGCCTGTGTGTAGTCCCCGAAAAGATAATATGTCTTGCCTATAAGAAAATCATCCGCATCTTTACTTGAAATAAGTCTTCTGAGATAAGATTCAGCCCTGTCTGTATAACCTGATGCCATAAATTCGTTATACATATTACAATATAAGGAATAACTGTTGTCACTGAGGGAAATAGCCTCTTCAAAATCAAGTGCCGCATTATTCTCATTGCCCGTATGGACATATGCACAGCCTCTTAAATAATATAAATCTGCCTTATCAGCCTTGCCGCATTCATCAATAAGTGTTGAATAATACTCTATTGCTTTATCGTATTCGCCGCTTTTTGTGAGACATTCCGCATAATATTTCATTGCATCAAGACAAATACTGTCATATCTGCTGCCTGATTTGGTAATCACGGTATCAAACTGCTCCTCGGCCGTTTTAATGTCCCCAAGCTTATAATAAGCAATTCCAAGTCCCCTGTAAGCGTCCCTGTTACTGCTGTCCTTACTTATAATCTCATTAAATGATTCTATAGCTCCCTGATAATCGCAGGTCTCAATTTTGCTCATTCCTGCCTGACATGACAATGAATTGCTCTTGCCACATCCTGTTAAAACTGCTGCGGCAACTGTGCCTGCACATATAATATCTATAAATAAATGTTTTTTCATTACAACAAACTCCTAAAATTATAACAAATCAGGTATCCCAAACACCCGATTAAGCTAAATTGTACCATAGTAAGTGTTTTGTAACAAGTGGTATTAAAAGATTTTCACACCCTTTTTTTATAAGCATGCTCTATTTTCTTCCCAAGAGGAACTGTAAGTGCCAGTAAAAATATTACGTTGGAAACCGCATAAATTATCGTAAATGTAAACGACGTACTTATCGTAATCAGATAATAACTCCATCTAAACGTCCCAAATGTCCATATAACCGTATAAATGTCCATTAAAAGTGAAAAAATCACACCGGCAAACACACCGTAAATCATGAGAACGGCTTTGTTTTTTCTTAATAGTCCCCCAATAAGAGCGGATATAATCCCGATTAATCCCCATGTCAACATCTGGAAAGGAGTATACATTCCCTGTCCGAAGTAAAAATTAGTAACAAGTGCTGTAAGCGCCCCACAGTAAAAACCTGCCTCTATTCCAAGATACATTCCGGCAATTATCACAACCGCTGTCACCGGCTTAAATCCGGGAAAAGGTGCGAATATGAACCGTCCTGCAATCGACATGGTTGTAAGCACCGTTATAAGCATGATTTTTCTCACTGAAGTATTCTTTTTTTCGAGAATATAGAAAAATACAAAGCAGAAAATAACAACTGCTGTTGCAAAAATAAAAGCACCTGTCTTTACCTGTTCCATTCTTCCGCCTCTTTCTCCGTAACCACATCCTCTGAAATTCCTTTCCACATCCTGCATACAGGAGTTGTATAAAATACATTTTCAAGACAGAACTCCCTTACACTGCCTGAATACACCGGCTGCCTGTCTGAAATCATACACACATAATCTGCCGCATCTGCCATAAAAGAAATGTCATGGGAAATTACAAGAATGGTTTTTTGTTGTTTTTTTAATTCATTAATAGTATTAATCAAATTAGCTTTTTCTCTGTTATCTACGCCTTTAGTCGGCTCATCAAGAATTATTATGTCAGGATTATTTTTTAACACAAGAGACAGGGCAAGAAGTTGTTTTTCACCTCCGCTTAAATCGTAAGGGTTTCTGCCGTCATATTCATCATTTGTAAAATGGTCTGTAACATCCTGTGAAAGAATACCGATACTGTTGCCGTAGGTCTTTATTTTTCCCGAATAAGGCTTAATATAGCCTGAAAGCAGCTTTGCAACCGTTGTTTTGCCGCTGCCGTTTTCACCTACGATAAAATGACATTTTCCTTTGTACAGTTTCATGGAAAAATCTTCGATTACAAAACCGTTCTCTTTTGTATATCCGAATGACACATTTTTAAGTTCTGCCGCAATTTCGTTTTTATTATTAACGTAATCCTGTTCTTTGTGGATAGTATTTCTCTGTTTTATATATTTATGCCCCTCTGCCAGACTAAGCGGTACAGGTCTTTTATCCGCAAATATCCTTGCAACCGTGGGAAGCAGGTAACCATAACCGTTTTCCGCCATATATACTGCTGTTTCATCAGGTTTTCCGGCATAGACAATCTCACACTTATCAAGGAGAATTATTTTATCCGCATAATAAAAGAGTTCGTCCGTCCTGTGCTCTGTGATAATCACTGTTTTAAATAATTCCTTATTAATCTTCTTAACCCTGTCAAGAAGCCTTCCGGCCATCACCGGATCAAGCATGGAAGCAGGCTCGTCAAGCAAAAGTACATCTTTATCGCAGGCAATTACGGAAGCAAGATTCAAAATCTGTTTTTCCCCACCTGAGAGTGAATCGGTTCTTTTGTCAAACATGTGGCTGAGTGAAAAAAATGAAGCTGTTTCCGCAATTCTTCTTTTAATAAAATCATCTTTAAGCCCTTTTCCCGATAAATTTACGGCAAGTTCCCCATACACGCTGTCCATAATTATCTGGTTATCGGGATTTTGCATTACCATCATGACATTATCTTTAAAATATTCTTTTAACTTCTTCAAAAGTGTGGTTTTGCCACTGCCGGTCATACCACATACTAATATAAAATTACCCTTTTCGACTATCTTTTCATATTGTATATCCATAATTTAACATTCTCCTTTCCCCTGTAAAAAATCGGAATAAAAGACATAAATGCCATAAAAACAAGCCTTGCCCCAGGCAGCAATAATCCACCCGCAGCCATAAGAATGGTTATTATAAGCAGAATACAGTCCCTGAGTCTGAACCTGTAGCTGCCGCAGAATATCTGTGACGATTGTGTAAAACCATTGCTTTCCATTATATCGGCTGTCTCCATACTGCTTTCCATCGCATAACTTGTCACTCCCGAAAAAACAAAAACTGCATTATCTTTACTGTTTCTGCCGCTTTTGTTATTAATGTCATTGATCATTTTCATTCTTTCGTATTTTCGCATATACATGGGAAGAAATCTAAGAATCATTGAAAAAATAATGCCTGCTTTCGGCATTTTTCTAAAGATATATTGTATTTTTTCCCCTGTAATAACAATATCCATACAGCTAAACCACACAAAGGCACCGGAAAGCATAAGTCCCGTTGTCATTCCGTAGCGCATGGATTCATAAGTAACTGCCCTGTTATTAATATAAAAAAACACGTGGCTGCCGTTATGTGACACAAGCATATTTACAAAAGTAATAAGAATCGTTATGACAAAAGAATTTCTGAGTATTTTAAAGTCTGCCTTGCCTTTTAAAACCCATATATAAATTATCCCGGATATAAGAAGCAGAAGATTAAGTTTAATTTCCATTAAAAACATTGCAGGTAATAGATTGCACATAAAAAATACCAGCAGAACGTATGGGTTGAAATTTTCAAATTTTCTCATTGCCCCACCTTTCCGTCATCCGTGTAAATCCATCTGACATAATCTCCCTCCGACAGTTTGTAAGCCGAGCAGGACACATTGGGAAATTCACCGTTTACCGAATAAGTCCAGCCCGACATATTTCCGTAATCAAACTCTGCCATTCCTGCGATTGCTTTTACATAAATCGAAGAAAACACTTTGCTTCCGTTGTAGTCAACCGGAATCTCATATATCATTGAAGCCGTTAAAAGCTGGTCAAAAGTGCTGTCTCCCTCTTTGATGTCTATTTCTTTTTCACTTAAAATAACTTCTTTGCCATGACCTGTTATCTCAAGGTATGTCACAACTTCTCCCGATGTTTTAACATCGTAGTACTCGTCCTTTGTCTTAAAATCGGACAGGGAAAAATATACCGCAAGTCCCACAAACACAATGGTAAAAGTCATGAATACTGACTTTTTCTTTTTCTTTCTTATGAAAAAAACAACAAGAAATACCACATATCCAATGCCAAGTGCCGAAAGCACAATGTATTTAATGTATTTTCCCTGCCATTTTATGGTATTTACCGTAGTATCGTCTTTCCCGGTTTCTGTCAGGTTGGTTTTATCATATACAAATCCGTTTTTGTAGGAAATTAGTGCAGACATACACTGGTATGTGGCTATGCTGTTGCTTTTTCCGCCTTTTATATGGCAGAATCCTCCGTCCTCATTCTGGTAAGTAATAAGCTCGTTGATAAGAATATCCATATTCTCTGTATCTTTTAATGCTGTTTTTGCCATAATTACCTGGGCGAGGCTTTCAGAATTTTCTGTCCCCATGGACTTGTAACCGCCGTTTCCGGTCATATTATTGTTAAGATATTCCAGTGCCTTATTAATTTTCTCCTCATACTTTTCCCTCAAAGGTGCCATTGCCTGCAAAGCCATCGCAGTCACATCAACGTCACCCGCTTTTTGATTAACGGAAAAACTTCCGTCAGGAAGCTGAAATTCCAAAAGACTGTCGGCGATATAATCCGCATCATATCCGCCGTAAGCTGCCGGCATAAGTCCGTAAATTACACTCATAATGCCCATTTTGCCCGTCTGTTCTTTAATTACCTCTCTTATAAAATCATCTTTTTCTCCCAATATATAAAATGCAAGTGCAATTCTTTCATAGTCTGTAGGCTTGATATCCTCCGCCTCGTCAAGGTATTTTTCTACTGCCTTAACGTATTCCGAAAAATCTGTTTCCGGATACAATGCTTTAATATTAATAACCCACCATTCGCAGGGACTTATCCCTGCAACAGCCATAAGGCCGTCATTTACAAATGACTGTGCATCTGTAACGGCGGCCTCTTTGTATTCATATTCAAGTGTTTTATTAATGCAGTCGTCTATATCGGGAGTATCTGCTTTAACGCCTGTGGCTCCCGTAAATATAAGTACGATTACTGTTAAAAATACAATGACTTTATTTTTCATATGCTTTTTTCTTACTTACTGCTGCGATTCCTGCTGCTGCGATAATTGCAACAACCGCAAAATAAACATACCCTGTATCTCCTGATGGAACATCCTCTGCCGGCTTTGCCGGTTTTGTCTCAGGTTCTGTTACTGCCGGTGCTTCTGCTTTAACCATATCGGCTGTAACTGTTATTTTGTAATCTGATGCAAATCTTAAAACAAGTGGTACTCCATCTTCAGCAACTTTGGAAATTCCTACAGAATGATCACCTACTGTAAAATCAGCTTTGTCAATAACGATTTTGCCATCAGCATCTGTTACATATTCCTTACCGTCCCATGTTACTTTGGCACCTTCAACAGGTACAGTTATAGGACTGAAATCTTCAGCGTATGCATCTGATGTAAAAGTTATTTCTCTGTCGCCAAGCTTTGAAAGGTCTGCTACAGGCCTTGCAAATCCATGAGAACCAATTTCATCTGCATAATAAAATACAATTACATCGCCATCTTTTATCTGCTGTTCTCCAATACCCACGCTTGGTGCAACGCCGTTAATTATATCACTCCAGCCATCATATTTGACAGGTGCAATACTTCCTGCTTTGTCACCATTTATGGCTGTAATATAAGTTCCTGTTGGATTAGTTATTGTAAGATTATCATTAGCTGCGTCAACCTCATTCATAAGCTCTGCAACTGTAGATGCGTTTGTTGTTACATCACCGTAGAAATATGTTTCACTTTTTCCTTCAATTCTTAAAGATACTGTTTTTTCGTCTGCTGCAAATGGACTTACAACAAGACTGCTTAATACAACTGCAAATGCTGCAATTGCCGAAATTATTTTTTTCATGTCTTTCCTCCGTTCTTTAATAAAAAAATGCCTGCAGAAATCGCAGGCATAGTTAGAATACGGGCATAATCCCATTATAATGACTATAACTTTTCCCTGCCCAAAAGTCTGGTCTTTCTGATTTGTGGGACGAGCGATCTGGCTTAAGCAAAAATGCTCTTACAGTTATGGCTGTAGCTCCGGACTCACACCGGATTCTCTCCTGCTAATACTATGTATTTTCTTCCCAAAACCTTAAATTCAATTATGAAAGTACTCCGGACTGACCGATTACATCGGCAATTACTGCCAATTCTTCGGCACTTTTTGTAAGAGCAAATCTTATGTAGCCTTCTCCAAGCGGTCCAAATGCCGTTCCCGGTGTTCCTATTACTCCGGCCTTGTCCATAAGTGCCTCGGTAAATGAAGCCGATGTATAACCTTCCGGTACAGGAAGCCATACAAACATTGTTCCGTGTGAATCAGGTACGTTCCATCCGTATTTTCTAAGTCCGTTAAGAAGTGCATCCCTTCTTCTCTGATACTCTGCGCACTGTGCCTTGACGCTGTCTCTCGGTCCTCTTAAGGCCGCGATTGCCGCCTTCTGTGCCGGATATGACATACCAAAATCATACTGGCTTCTAAGCAGCTTAAACGCATCAATAATTGACTTATTACCAATACAGAATGAAATTCTTAAACCGGTTACGTTATAAGATTTTGATAGTGAGAAAAACTCAACTCCCACATCTTTTGCTCCCGGCAATGATAAAAATGAAAAACCTTCCCTGCCGTCAAAAATAATATCCGAATACGCATTATCGTTAATAATCGCAAAATTATATTTCTTTGCATATTCAATCATCTTGACATACATTTCTTTAGGTGCCGATGCCCCCACAGGATTGGACGGATATGACAAAACAATGTATTTTGTCTTATTAAGAACGTCTTCCGGAATATCTTCTATCACAGGTAAAAAATTATTTTCCCTAAGGAGAGGATAATAATACACCTCTGCGCCTCCAAGATACGAACCTGCTTCAAATACAGGATAGCCCGGGTCAGGTAAAAGAACAACGTCTCCCGGATTAAGTATTGCCATTCCAAGATGTGCCATACCTTCCTGTGTTCCTCTTACTGCCGTAATCTCATCTGCCTTTATGACAGTGTTATATCTGTCCGCATAATAATCAACCACAGCGTTAAGCATTTCTTCCGAATCCACAAGGGAATACTTATAATCCTCAGCATTATTGACTGATTCAGCCACAGCCTTCATTACATGTTCAGGCGGCCTGAAATCCGGTGTACCCACTGAGAGGTTATAAACCTTTCTTCCTGCCTTGATTAATTCGCTTTTCTTCTCATCCAGGGCAGCAAATATTCCTGTCTGGAAATGATTTAATCTTTCTGCACGTTTGAATTCCATTTTAATCTTTCCTTCCTCTAACCCTTGTATTTTCACACTTTAATTTATTTCTGTCAATATTGATTTTGCTATTCTTTCGCTAATATCCGTAAAATGTCCACCTCTGTTATATTCAAAAAACACTTCTTTGGTCTTGCCAAATACTTCTGCCAATTTCTCCGTGTTAAATCCGACTTTTTCCCGCTCCGCATTTTTAGTAAGGGATTCCTTATCTCCAAGGGACATATAAATTTTGCCGATTCTTTTGCCAATGGATTTTTCGCTAAAATATTCCAAAGCACCGGGATACCATAACGACCCCGAAACGCTCATTACCCCGTCAAACAATTCTTTTTCACATGCCGCAAAAAGCGCAAAAAGTCCTCCGAGGGAATAACCTCCGATATACTGCCTCTGATATTTTTCATCATAAATCTCACTTATAAACCATGATAAAAATTCTTCTCCGCCCCCTGTTTTTCCCATATTTTTATCGTGATATTTCCACGGTGTCATACAGTAATTCCAGTCATACGGATATATCATGACGAGCCTCACTCCTTCAACAGGCTCTATATTAATTCTTTCCGCCATAAAAAAATAACAGACTGTCTGGCTGTCTTTATCACCGATTGTCTCATAGCTGCAATTTTTTAAATACATTAATTCGCTCATGCTTTCATTCTATCACATTTTATTTATTTGGGAATATATTTAGATTACAGATATTTTTAAGAGGTAAATTATGAAAAAAAGAATTTGTTGTTTTATTCTGGCTTTTATTTTGATTGCAATCTGTCAGGCCGGGTGTGGCAAAAAAGGCAACGGCATGAAAAAGGTTGTTCTCAATGAGGTTGCCCACTCTATTTTTTATGCTCCTCAATACGTTGCAATAGAGATGGGATATTTCAAGGATGCAGGCATAGACCTCGTTCTTGAAACAGGTTTCGGTGCCGACAAAACAATGACTGCCCTTATATCCGGCAATGCCGATATTGGTTTTATGGGTTCAGAATCCACAATTTATGCTTATGCGGAGGGTTCTAAGGATTATGCCGTTAATTTCGCCGGACTTACCCAGCGTGCCGGTAACTTCCTCGTTGCCAGGGAAAAAATTGATAACTTCTCATGGGATATGGTTAAGGGCAAAAATGTCCTCGGCGGCAGAAAGGGCGGCATGCCTCAGATGGTGCTTGAATATATCCTGAAAGCCAACAATATTGACCCTGCCTCCGACCTCTCAATCGACCAGAGTGTTGACTTCGGTCTGACCGCAGGTGCTTTTTCCGGTAATACAGAGTATGACTTTACCGTTGAATTTGAACCGGGTGCCACTTCTCTTGAGAAAGAGGGCAAAGGTTATGTAGTTGCTTCCCTTGGCGTTGACAGCGGTTACGTTCCTTACACCGCCTACTCCGCTAAAAAGAGCTACATTGATAAAAATCCCGAAATCATCAAGGATTTCACTTCTGCCATCCAGAAGGGTCTTGACTACGTCAATTCTCATTCTTCTGCTGAAATTGCCAAGGTCATAGCCCCTCAGTTTGAGGACACGGACATTGACACCATTACCACAATAGTTGAAAGATACAAATCCCAAGACACTTGGAAAAAAGACACCGTCTTTACCAGGGAATCCTTTGAGCTTCTTGAAGATATCCTCATCGAAGCAGGTGAATTAAAAGAAAAAGTTCCTTACGAGGACCTTGTAAAGGTTGACTAAGGGGGGCACCGGGTTTCTCTACCCTTTCGGCTGGTTTTCCCGATTGGGGTAGAGATTTCCACAAAAAGACAGGCAGGCTCATCATAAGGCCGCCTGCCTGTTGTTCTTCTGTTACTAATTTCATCATTTTTACCAATCTGATGACGATAATTCTAAATCAATATTTTTACATCCATATCCAATGATTTTTATTCTATTGATTCCTTTCTTCAAGGATACTGTTTTCATAACATACTCCTCTACACACTCATCCGGAGTACATTCGATTATTGTGGTAACATGCCCATCTCCATCTACGTGGACGATTTTAACAGTGCCTTCCGACGAACTTAGTTTTATTTTGATATTAATTTTTTCATCATCCTCAAGTGTTTTTGTCCATAAAGTTTGACGACCATCAAACTTTTTCACTTCTAATAAATAACCATTATCTATCGGATTAAAAACAGAGTTTTCTTTTGAATATCTGTCTTCTGCCGCAGCAATCTTATTTGTGTCATAATACTCTTTTTTAGCAAATGCACTACTGCATCCTGTCAATATAACCATTATGATTCCCAATAACAAAAATGTTTTATACCTACCCATACTATGCTTAGCACCTCCGTAAACCACAATTTACCAGTTCAATACTGTTATTAATAGTACAATATGGTTTGTATAATAAATATAGCAAAGTTATTTTCATTGTGATGATAAAATAATTGCAATTTTCGACAGATTGTATTACAAAAGGATACGAAAGATTTGACATTGATATGATTAGGAAAAAATGATAAAACAAAATACGCACCTACCAAGTATATAAAAACGCTATATACATCAGATTTTAATTTTTCATATCTATAATGAACAACATCATAATAAATTTCTTGTTCGAGCCGTCCAAAGGAGTTTTCCTTTACAGAAATGTGAGTATGCTTTAATTTGTTAAGCTCAGCACCTGTTATGATGAAAAGTTTTCTATATGGAATATACGTTTACTCTGTTATTCCGCAAAATACTGTATTGGATTAGGGAAATGGCTAATATAACATAAATACCATCTTCCGTCTATTTTAATAACTTCAAAGATTTCTTCACCAAAATCATCGTGATATTTACATTCAACTAAAGCACACCGTTCTAATTTAATATTACAGTTGTATTGTGAATTTATTTCATTCTCTATATCTTCAAATTCAATACTGCTTCGTCTTATAATATCAAAAGAAATATCTCCAACCTTGTTATGAAATTCTTCCATCGACTTATTAGACAAGGCAGGTAATTGTTTCTGCATAAACTCTGGGAAACATTTTATAATTGCTTGACTATCAGTATTATTAATTGCTCTCGTTAGTCTTTTGAATAAACCATCTATAGTTTTGTTTTACTTCCATTATTTCCCTTAATAATAAATATGCAAATTATAACACACATACATATTACTACTATTCCAACAATTTTACTTTTTTTCATTGTTATACCTCACATTATTGTTAGCATCTACTATATTCAGCTCCCTATGAAAATTAATTAAACTTGATTCTTTGAATCTTGCAGTTCTGTCAACACGTCCTTTATTTGCTACTCGAATATAGGATTCTATATATTCTATTGCCTCTTTTTCAATAGTTTCATAATTGTTTTCTATTATTTTTATTTGGCTATTACTTATTTTGGGAATATCAAATCTGATATAATTTATATTATTTATTATCATTATGTAACGATAATCCAACCCTGCTTTTGGTTTACTCAGACTTGGAACAGAGAATCCTATTTTACCAAATTTTCTATTCGGTTCACCTAGGTTTTTTCTTAATGGGATAAGAACAGAATTATTATTAAATTGAATATTTAAGCATATATGAGTACGAATATTATATTTCGACGAATCAGCAATGTCTAAAATTTTTATCAACGTTGGATTATCAATATAATATTGTTCCGTTATATAACAGTATTGTATATCCGACATTTTATCTCCTAGCAAAATAGGAAGCATTACTGCTTCCTATTAGATACAAAACAATTTTTCGATTTTTTATTAGCCAGGTGACATCGAGAAACCCCTCGCAATATTGTCAGGTTATTTTTAGCCAGACGCTCCTGAACTACGTCTCAAAGATAGAGACTATTTTTAATCTCCTACCTATATTGTACACAATTATGGTAAAAACTCATAGTAGAAAATCTTATGAATTTTGCTATATGTTTTGTGCAATATTACCTATTACTGAATTTAATATATAAATGTGTAATGCGTTATTCTTCCCTCCAAGTCATATCCCTGCGTTTGAGGTAGACGTCGTCTTATCTTCCCGCAAATTACAGATTACTGAGGTTTTCAAAACGTGGAATCTTCTTGGCTGTTGTCATCTTCTTGATTTTGTCTTCTTTCTCTTTGTCAAGGTCTCGTTCCTCGTCTTTGTAGCACTTGTTGTAAATTCTGATGCACACATAAGTGATTGCAGCAACAACAACTGCGGTTGCTATAAGCTGGACGATAACGTTAATAACTTTACGCTCTGCCATGTACTGGATTGCTTCAATGACTATATAGCTGCCAAGTACCATTCCATAATAACCCTTGTGGATTTTTTTCTGGTATGCAGCATACATAGGAATGGTTATTGCTAACTGGTATATGACAAAAAGAACTGCGACAATAGTGAGCATTACAATGGCGGATGTCTTATAACCGATAAGTTCCATTGCACTGTCTAACATTTTGGTAGCTGTCTCCTGGTCTTTGGCACCACTGACAAGTGTCTCAAGCCCGCTTCTGTTAATAATTATCATAGGTGACACAAGCTGGAAAAGTGAGGACATTGTGAATGCTGCCTGTGTGTAGGCTATACCCTGTCCGAAAGAGAAGCCCTCTCCGAAGCTTTTTAGCCTGTAGGCAAAAACCCTGTTGGCAAGCATCCTGCCCAGAACCGCAAGAAAAGCTGTTGACAATGTATATACAATAATAAAAGCCGCCGTGGATACAATTACTTTATTGGCGGAATCCGCATACTTCTTAAATGGTGAATATACAAAGATAAGATTAATGAGCAACGATGGAGCAAAATAATTAAATGAAATGTAAGTAATTACGCCTCCGAGTATGCCAAAACCGTTACCCTTCTGTTTTTTCCTAATTAAAATAATAGTTGCTATAACGAAAGCAAGAATCACGACAATTCCTATGATACCTGCTGCAATTTTACCATTTGAAACCTTGGCAGTCATATCGTATCCTTCGTATGAAATTGCCTGGGTTACTGATTCTAATGTCTCATTCTGCATAAAAAAAATATCTCCTTAACAATGTAAAAGCCCTGTCAATCTGACAGGGCTAATCATAATCCTACTTGAATGACAATATACTTTTTGACAAAATATAAATATATATAATTGAAAAAGGCACACTGTAAACTTGTTGATTATCTTATGTGCTGCAGTTAATTAAATAACTTTAACATTAACTGCCTGTGGTCCCTTAGCTCCATCGGCTACTTCAAATTCAACCTTCTGGCCTTCTTCGAGCTTCTTATGACCATCCATAACGATTCCTGAGAAATGAACGAAAATATCCTTGCCATTCTCATCAGAAATAAATCCAAACCCTTTCTGGTCATTGAACCACTTTACTGTACCCTTGTTCATCGTGATACCTCCAAAAATTATAAAAGTTGTCTTACAAAACGACACTATAAATCTAACACACAAGGAACTATAAGTCAAACTAATTTCTTTAGCTCATCCACTGTAAAATTATATGCCTTGTTGCAGAAATGGCATTTAACCTCTATAGGCTCATTTTCTTCAATAATATTGTCAAGCTCTTTTCTGCCGATTGCGATGAGTGCTTTTGATACACGCTCCTTAGAACAGTTGCAATAGAATCTGACAGGCATTTTATCAAGAATCTCCGGGTCAAGTCCGCCGAGAATAAGATTAATTATGCCCTCTGGGTCAAGTCCGTTCTCAAGCATTGAAGTTACGGATTTTATTGTGGAAATTTTCTCTTCGACAATTGATATTGTCTCCTCCGTTGCGTCAGGCATAAGCTGGATAATAAAACCACCCGCGACATTGACGGTATTGTCTTTTGTCATAAGGACACCAAGTCCCACGGAGGACGGTGTCTGCTCACTTGAGGCAAAATAATAAGTTAAATCCTCTGCGATTTCCCCACTGACAAGCTCGCAGGTGCCGGTATATGGCTCTTTAAGTCCCAGGTCTTTGATGACCGTAAGAAGTCCCACTCCGAGGGAACCGCCAACGTCAAGTTTGCCTGCGGCATTGGCAGGCAGTATTACATTAGGGTTGGCTGCGTATCCCTTAACATTGCCTTTTGAATCGGCAGTAACAAGATAATGTCCCACAGGGCCACTGCCCTCTGCTTTAATTGTAAGGACATCCCTGTCGCCCTTCATCATGCTTCCCATCATTGCTCCCGCTGTGAGAAGTCTGCCAAGTCCCGCCGTTACGACAGGACTTGTGTTGTGTGCCTGTCTTGCGGTCTCAACTGTATTTTTTGTATATGCGGCAAACGCCCTGACCTGGCCGTTAGCTGCGATTGCTCTTACTAAATAATCTTCCATATTTCATACCATCCTTAATTGTACTGTAAAACATAGTAAACCCTGTCCCTTGAAAAATCAATGGGCGAGTTAATGTCCTCCGATAAAGCGTCCTTTACCGTAAATCCTGCCTTTGCCGCGCACTCCCTTATATCGGTGCCGGTAAAAACATGCTGTGTATGTTCTTCCTCGTAGAGCTTATATTTTCCCATGCTTTTAATAAAAAAACTAAGGTAATAAAAGTTATCTCCCGTCTCTTTATCAAATTCGTTTTCCCAATAATATCGTCCGAAATTTCTTTCATCCGAATAAATATTATTTCCAAGCTTTTCATAAAAAGTTTCCGTTTTCAGGTCAAAAATAAAAAAGCCGCCCTTTTCAAGATGTTTTCCAACACTTAGAAACGTATTATACATATCATCATTATTTAAAAGATAATTCATGGAATCACATACGCTTATTACAACATCAAATTTTTTTCCAAGGTTAAAATTTCGCATGTCCGAACAGACGTAAGAAATTCTTTTTCCGAAAGGCTTTTTCTTAGCAACCTTAATCATTGCTTCTGACAAATCAAGCCCGGTAACTTCGTAGCCGTCTGCTGCCAGAAGTGCCGTAAACCGTCCCGTACCGCAGCCAAGCTCAAGAACTCTGTGACATTGTATATTCCTGCGCTCCATATATGCCTCTATTCCGTCAAGCCAGTCCACATAAGGGATGTCATTCATAAATACATCATAAACTTTTGCAAAAAAAGAATATGCTTTCATAAAACCTCCATACTTGATTAATCCGCCCTTATAATCTATACTGTTTTTAACAGATTTATAAGGTGGAAAAATTATGAAACACTCAGATTTAATACAGATTATACGCCGGCAGCACCTGCCACGGCTTGTTTTTCCGTTAATTATGATTATTGTATCAGTTGTTTTTATAATAAGCAATCCTTTTAAAAAGGCTCTGACACCCCATACTGTGGATTCGTTGGATGCAATTGATTCCTTATACGAGAACGGCGAAGAATACATAAAGTGTACAATAGATAAAATGTACTACACGGGATATGATTATGTAAAAGGCAGCAAGAAAAAAGCAGGTATATACTATACCTTCTATAATGGAATCTGCTACTACATCATATATCCAACAGGCTCAACCGATAAAGGTACTCCTGCAATAATTGATGGTGCAACATTTCCTGCAAAATTGCAGCATTCCGAACCGATTTACAATGACCTGGTAAAAAATGTTTCAGAAATGGTTAATTTTACCGAGGATGGACTCAAATCCGTAAGCTGTGATTTATTCATAAATTCATACGCTTACAATACCAACTACTCCCGGTTTATGATAATCGGATTTATGATAATTGCGCTTATATCTCTTATTTTCTTAGTATTGCTTATTATAGCTGCAATTAATCCTAATTACTCATCGCCTGTAAAGGCTTTGAGAAAATACGGAGATTACAAAACATTATTTGCGATTGCCGTTACCGAATACGATACGGCGGTGGCTGTTGGACGTAAGAATGTATTTATTACCGATACGTTTCTGATAATCATTACCAAAACCGATACTGATATTATTCCGCTTGAAAATATAACATGGGTATACGATTATAACGAAGTCTACCATAAAAAAGGCAACACCATAATGTATCATCCTTTATGTATCGTAACGGATACTAAAAAAGTATATAAGATACGACATGTTTCCAAAAAAGGCATTGATTCCATTGTCAATACCCTTTTAAGCAGATACCCTGAAATAATGACAGGCTGCAATAACTAATACACATAAAATACCGCTGTAAGCATCATCTGACTATATCATGCCTACAGCGGTTTTCTTTATTTTACTATTCCGATTAAATCATTAATATCAGAAACGCCTTTATTTACCATATATTTTTCAATACCTTCAATAACCTCAAGTGTTGTACGAGGGTTATGGAAATTGGCTGTTCCTATGGATACTGCGGTGGCACCTGCAAGAATAAATTCAAGTGCATCCTCTGCCGTGGCGATTCCGCCCATACCGATAATAGGTATTTTAACCGCATTGGCCACCTGATATACCATTCTTACCGCAACAGGTTTAACTGCAGGTCCTGAAAGGCCTCCGGTCTTATTGGCAACTGCAAAGGTCTGTCTGTTAATGTCTATTTTCATGCCTGTGATAGTGTTTATAAGTGAAAGCACATCCGCTCCACCGGCTTCTGCTGCTTTAGCCATTTCGGTAATGTCCGTTACATTAGGGCTTAACTTCATGATTACAGGCTGTTTTGCAACATTTTTTATTGCTTTTGTAATGTGCTCAATATTGGCTGCATTCTGTCCGAAAGCAATTCCACCTTCTTTGACATTTGGGCAGGAAATGTTGATTTCAAGCATATCCACAGGTTCACCTGCAAGTCTTTCCACAACCTCAACATAATCTCTTTCGGATTTACCGCAGACATTCACAATTATTTTGGTATCGTATTTCTTAAGGAAAGGAATATCTCTCTCGCAAAATACATCTATACCCGGATTCTGAAGCCCGATTGCGTTAATCATTCCACCGTAAGTCTCAGCAATTCGTGGTGTAGGATTGCCGGGCCAAGGCACGTTTGCAACGCCCTTTGTTACAACGGCTCCTAATTTGTTAAGGTCAACAAATTCGCTGTATTCCATTCCTGAACCGAAGGTTCCTGAGGCTGTCATTACCGGATTCTTAAGTTCTACACCGGCAAGATTAATTTTAGTATTCATTAAAGCTCAACCTCCTTGGCATTAAATACAGGACCATCCTTGCATACTCTGGCATTGTGGACTTTAGAGTGGTCGTCAATTCCTGTTGTCTTACATACACAGGCAAGACACGCACCGACTCCGCATGCCATTTTTTCTTCAAGGGAAATATATGCTTCGATATTATTTTCTTCGGCATAAGCCTTTATGCCACGAAGCATAGGTGTAGGTCCACAGGCATAAATAATATCGCCCTTGATACCGTTTTCCCTGATTGCGTCTATAACGGTTCCCTTGGTTCCGATACTTCCGTCATCACTTGCAATCGTAAGATTACCGTATGCTTTAAGGTCATCTGTAAGGAAAGTGTCACTGTTTCTGTAACCTACGACAATCTCAGGTTCACCGCCCATTCTCCTTGCAAGTTCAAGCATTGGAGGAATTCCTATCCCTCCACCGATAAGAATGGCTTTTCTGCCCTCTTTAATAGGAAAACCATTACCTATAGGTCCGAGGATGTGTATTGACTCTCCTTCTTTATATGTAGAAAATTCCGTGGTTCCGCCACCTACAACCCTATATACTATTCTAAGTTTCCGGCCTTCTGTCTCACAGATACTTATAGGTCTTGGAAGCAGCTTTGACGCATCCTTGGTATACACGGAAATGAACTGGCCCGGTACTGCCTTTTCTGCAATATTGCTTGTCATAATCCACATATCAAATACGCCGTCAGCTATTTTTTTCTGGCTGATAACCTTTGCGTTTTCTTCAAATTTCATATCATTAACCTCTTGCTGTATTGATATCTTCTATCATATCAAGTGTTGCCTGTCTTGACGCATCTGCGTAATTAAGGCTGCCAAATGAAGCGTATTTTTCCTGCTTATATGCACAGATAATACCTCTTGAGCTGTTTACAATTGCACCAAGTCCGTCCTCGTTAAAATAATCTACAAGGTCTTTGCCTTTGCCGCCCTGAGCACCGTAACCCGGTACAAGAATAAATGTCTTTGGCATGAGTTTTCTAAGTATTTTACCCTGTTCAGGATATGTGGCACCTACAACGGCACCCACATTACTGTATGAATCTCCCATACATTCCTGTCCCCATTTATCAACCTGTTCTCCCACAAGTTCATAAAGTGGTCTTCCGTCCACAAGGCGGTCCTGAAATTCTCCGCTTGATGGATTAGAAGTCTTAACAAGTACAAAAATACCCTTGTCATTCTCTTTACATACATCTATAAAAGGCTTGATTCCGTCACTTCCAAGGTATGGATTAACAGTTACAAAATCTTCATCAATAGGAGTATATGTCTTGCTTCCTACCGTAACTTTACCGATATGTCCTACTGCATAGGCTGTGGAAGTCGAACCGATATCACCTCTCTTGATGTCACCGATAACAACAAGTCCTTTTTCATGGCAGTAATCAACAGTTCTCTTAAATGCTGCAAGTCCTTCAATACCAAACTGCTCATACATGGCAATCTGTGGCTTGACTGCTGGAACAATATCATAAATATTGTCTACAATTCCTTTATTATACTCAAATACCGCTTCGGCAGCACCTTTAAGTGTCTCACCGTATTCGTCATAAGACTTTTTAAGGATATGCTCAGGAATATAAGAGAGCATAGGGTCAAGACCTACTACAACAGGTGCATTTGTTTTCTTGATTTTTTCAACTAACTGGTTAATCATATTTTGTTCTCCTTGTATACTATTTTACCGCCTACTATGGTAAGCATTACTTTTCCTTTAACTTTCTTTCCGTCAAAAGGAGTGTTGTGCCCCTTTGATACGAAATCTTTTCTGTCAATGACAAATTCTTTATCTTTATCCATTATTGTAATATCGGCAACTGCTCCGGGTAAAAGAGTTCCTCTGTCGATACCGATTACTCTTGCGGGATTGTAACTCATCTTCTCTGCCATCTGCATAGGAGTAAGGACTCCGCCGAGCACAAGCTCTGTGTATGTAAGGCAGAGACTTGTCTCAAGTCCTGTTATTCCAAACGGAGCCTCGCTTATAGGCTTTTTCTTTTCTTCTTCAGAATGAGGGGCATGGTCTGTTGAAATTACATCCATGATGTTATCTTTAAGACCTTTTTTAAGAGCCTCCACATCTTCACGTCCTCTTAAAGGTGGGTTCATCTTGTAGTCCGCATTATCGCAAGGAATGTCTTCATCACATAATGTAAAGTGGTGAGGGCATACCTCTCCGGTAACATCTATGCCGTCCTCTTTGGCAATTTTTATCATCTTAACACTGTCTTTGGTTGAGCAATGACAGAGATGAAGCCTGCAGCCTGTTTCTTTGGCTAAAAGAATGTCTCTTGCCACAATCACATCTTCAACGGCATTGGTTATTCCCTTAATTCCCAGTTCTTCTGATTTGGCACTTTCATTGAGGGCACCGCCGTTTACCATGTTCTTATCTTCACAATGGGCTAATACCACCATTCCGCAGTCAGCGGCACGATACATAGCCTCTCTGTATACTTCTGCGTTCATAACTGATTTGCCGTCCTCGCTTATTGCGACAACGCCCTCTTCTCTTAAAGCTTCCACATCAACAGGAACTTTTCCCTCCTGTCCCATGGTAACGGAAGCTACCTGAAGTACGTTGACTACGGCATCTCTTTTAATTATATCATTAACCCTGCGCACCATTTCCACACTGTCAATTACCGGCTTTGTATTAGGCATAGGAAGAACGGTTGTCACTCCTCCCCTTGCTGCTGCAAGAGAACCTGTTTTTATTGTCTCTTTGTATTCAAAACCCGGTTCCCTGAAATGAACATGAAGGTCAATAAGTCCCGGCATTACATAACACCCTGCTACATCAATAACGTTGTCTATTTCATCATGGCTGTCATTATCAACGGCTGCTATTATTCCGTCTTTTACCACGATGTTATATATGCCGTCTTTGCCTGATGCAGGGTCAAGCACATGTCCGTTTTTAATTAAATATAAACTGTTGTTTTCCATGTATTAATTCCTCTATTTTAAAAATCCGTTTACAATCTGTTCCTCTGCTTCAGCCTCGGTTAATCCCAGTGTCATTAATTTAATGAGCTGCTCTCCTGCTATTTTACCGATAGCTGCTTCATGTATAAGGCTTGCTTCAACGGAATTGGCGGTTATCTCAGGAATCGCCTTGACAGAAGCATTGTCCATAATAATGGCATCACACTCCGAATGTCCGGCACACTCGTTATTTCCGTCTATCTTGGCATAAAATACCTGTGTGGAATCATTCTTTGCAACTGAACGTGATATAACGTTGGTACTTGAACCTTTTCCGTTAAGCTCTACCTCAAAGCTTGTCTTTGCATATTGTTTACCATGGGTCATTATCTTTTCCTTAACAATAAAAGCTGCCCCATCTCCCAACCTGCCCTTGGTAATTCTGTCAGTGGAATCTATTCCTTTAATCTGGGTGGTTTCCATTTCCATATAGCCGTTTTCGTCAATATCAACAACCGTGGTAGGGTTCATAATTCTTAAACCATTGCCATCACCCTCACCATAGTGTTTTTCCACATATCTGACCCTGGCATTTTTGCCGATATGAAATGTATGGATTCCGTCATGTGATGATTTCTTATCTCCGCCGTTATGGATTCCGCAGCCTGCCACAATTAACACATCACTTCCTTCTCCTACATAAAAATCGTTATATACGAGGTCGTCAAGTCCTGTCTGGCTTAAAACAACAGGAATGTGGACACTTTCATTTTTGGTTCCGGGCTTGATAATAATGTCTATTCCCGGCTTGTCTGTTTTGGTTACTATATCAATATTGGATGTTGTATTTCTTCCTGCTGCCGCTCCGTTGACCCTGAAATTATAAGCACCTGCAGGCACTTCATGGAGTCCCGCAATTTCTGCAAGCAGATTTTTCTGTATCTGGTCCATATTACCTTGCCTCCATTTTCTTACATGATTCTTTTGCATTACCGCTGCCAAGCAGAGTTGGCAACATCTCATGTCCGCCTGAAGCTGCCACTTTGCCATCAGCAATTACTATAATACGGTCGGCAATGTTAAGTATTCTTTCCTGATGGGAAATTATGATAATTGAACCCTTGGTCTCTTCATGCATCTTTTCAAAAACATCAATAAGATTATTAAAGCTCCAAAGGTCAATTCCTGCTTCCGGCTCATCGAAAATCGATACAGATGTTCCTCTTGCAAGAATCATTGCAATCTCTATTCTCTTAAGTTCGCCGCCTGAAAGGCTCGCATTAACTTCCCTGTTAATGTATTCCCTTGCACAAAGTCCCACTTCCGAAAGGTACTCACAGGCTTTGCCCGCATTGATGGGCTCGCCTGCGGCAAGAGTTATAAGATCTTTTACGGTTATTCCCTTAAATCTTACCGGCTGCTGGAATGCAAAACTGATTCCTTTTCTTGCCCTGTCAGTAATTGACAGTTCTGTAATATCTTCGCCGTCAAGCAGGATCTTACCTGATGTAGGCGTAACAATTCCTGCGATTATCTTCGCAAGTGTTGACTTTCCGCCGCCGTTAGGCCCTGTTATCGCCGTAAATCTTCCATCTATTTTAAGGCTTATGTCTTTAATAATTTCTTTGTCTTTGCCTTCTTCATCAACCTGATATGATATATTTTGTAATTCTAACATATATTTCTTTTCCTTTTTCTGTAAAGTCTATACAGTTTTGATTATTTTATCATTATTTTGTCAGAGTATTCAACCTATTTTTACAGCTGAAGGACCAACATATAATCCTTCTTTAAAATATTCACCGGAATATCTGATTTTATCTGCATTTTTAAGGATATTGCCTGTTACGGTTCCTCCTGTGACAATTCTTTTTCCATTCTCATCAGATATCTCGGCAAGTCTGAACTCACCGCCAAAATCACCTGTAAGAGGATCCATCTGGAAATCGGAGAAGTTTTTTACCAGAATGTATTTTCCGTTAAGAAGTCTGTCCATTGGTTCGCCGTTACATACACAATGTAAATTCTCGTACATTCCTATATACGGTCTGTTAAGATATGACAAGTGCATTACATTGCCGTGGATGTTTTTGACAATACCGTGTTCTATTATCATACGGGATCCGGTTTTAACGCCCTCTGCACTGTACGGATATTCCGGCACTCCCTCTATGCTTATATCGGACATAATATCATAACCTTCTTTGTAATCCGAATATCCGGGATATACATACGCTGCATTGCTTCTCATAAGGTAGAATTTCAGAAATTCCTTAACATAGGAATCCGTAAGCACAATGGGATAACCTGAATAATCTGCCGGACTTCGTTTTGCCGATTCTCTTTCAACTGCCAGTTTAAGCTGTTTTGCACACTTTTTTCTGATGCTTTCTTTTTCCATGTCATAATAAGAAAAATCAGCATACAGTTCCACATCATTCTCTTTTTTGCATTGGACAACAAATTCGCCGGTTATTTTTCCTGATGTATAAGATATATCGGAGCCTTTTCCGGTTAATATATTTACAGTCCTGGTCTCTCCAAAAAATTCAGCTGAATTAATAAAGGCATCCTTAACTTCATCCTCGGCAGAATAAAGAGCCTTCACCATTTCAATAACGCTTTCACAGCCATCAAATACTTTTTCCGTATTTTTATCGATTACTTTTTCAGGCAGCCTGTAATATGGATTCTTCACATAAAGAGCGGATTCCCACGCACTTTCTATAAGTTCCCTTATCTCATCCCCATCCATTCCCGGATATAGGTACACATCTGAGTTTCCGAGATATTCTGTACCATTTTCCTCGAAATTCCTGTAAACGCGTAGTCTTATTTCCCTTACTTCCTTGTCTCTTGTCATATCAAGACGATGTTTTACAAAATACATCTCAAAGGCTTTTCTATGCTCGTCATAAATATTGTAATCAACTATATTCAGTTCGTGAAGTATTTCAACTATTTCTGATACCATTTCAATTACCCCAGTTCTATTTCTGCTTTAATATAAGGGCCTCCGTCGGATACTTTAACCCATTCCTTATAACCTTTTCCACAATATCCGCCTCCGTTAAGTTCAGGAGTTTCTGACATCATTGATATGGATTTTAACAAATCCGGAACATATCCGCTAAGCACAACCGGAGAAAAGATTCTGCCCGTAAATTTTCCGTCTTTTATCTCTCTTGCCATATTTACCATACACTGTATTCCCCAGTTTTTAGGGTCTTCCATTCCGCAGGTTGCATTTTCAAGCATAAAACCATACTTTATGGATTTAATCATATCCTCCGGTCTGTCTTTGCCGCCTTCAAAATAGGTATTGGTCATTCTTGTATATGCCTTATGCTCGTAATTTTCCCTTCTGCCGTTGCCCGTTCCTTTTGTCTTAAGGATACCGGCTGTCTTGGCATCCGAAATTCCCGTCTGCAGGATTCCATTCTTAATAATTACGGTATCATGACCGCAGGTTCCTTCGTCGTCAAAGTCATAGGTCGCAACTTCATTTACACCCATTCCGTCATGCATGGTTACAAGTCCGGAAGCAACTTCTTTGCCGATAAAACTCTTGGCAAGCGCCCTGTCTTTTACGAACATATCCATTTCAACGCCGTGGCCGAAGGCTTCATGGACTATCATCCCCGTTACCTCAGGCGTACATATACATTCGTATCTGCCCGGCGTAATCTTTTCTGCCATAAGCAGCTTAACCGTATTCCCGGCAACGTTTTTAATGTCTGCTTCCAATGAATCAAGCACATCATAACCATTCATTCCTGAATACGATTTAAAATAACTTCTTACAATATCTCCTTTTTTGGCCATCATTAACATGGCACAGGTCATCCATAAAATATTCTGGGACATATCCCTGTTTTTGGAGATAAAAATTTTTCTGCTCTTCTTGAAAGAAGAATTAATCGTGCAGTCAATAATCTGTTCGTCAGCCTCAAGACCTTTCTGCCTTAATTCGGTGAGTTTGTCAAGGATTGCCTTATCACCGAGAATTTCAGGACTGCGGCTCATATCGTTTTCTGAAAAAGAATGAAATACTTCATCCTCCATACGTTCCGTATCTTCGATGGTAAAATTCTCTTTAAGTTCTTCTGCCTTGTCAAAAAGATTTTCTATCTGAGCAATAATTTTTTCTGAGTCACTAACTTTAAACGAATTAAAGGAATGTTCCACAAGGCGGTTTCTGCTGTGGACACGCAGGACATACCCTCTTGCGCAGGATATTTTATCCTGTGATGCGGACAGTCCCCTGCCTGAAACGGAATATTTTCTTCCTGTACTGTTTTCAAAAAGAATTGAGGCATAATCATACTTCTGCCACAACTTCTCCATAAGCGCTCTTATGGCAAAATATTCCGAAAGTTCCACAAGTGAATCAAATCTTGTAAATATTTTGCTGTCATATTCTTTGACCGGAGGCAGACTATCAGGAATCATTATCGTTTTAAGCCCCGCCTTAACAGCCGATTCAATTCCGTTATAAGAATCCTCCACGGCATAGGTGTCATGTGGATTGCATTTAAGTTCTTTACAGGCTTTAAGGTATATATCAGGGAAGGGTTTACTGTGTTCTACCATATCTCCGCCGATAATTACATCAAAATATCCTGTAAGCCCCGTTTCATTAAGATGATGAAGCACCACATCTTTTCTTGAGGATGAGGCAATGGCAACCTTCGCTCCGGTTTTTTTCAGGGTGTCAAGAATGAGCTTTGTGCCTTTTTTAAGAGGAACGCCATCTTCTTCAATGTGACCCGTAAATATTTTTTCCTTTAAATCGTAGAATTCATCAAAAGGGAAATCCTCGCCACAGTGTGTTTTAAGGATATCCACCTGGTCAACCCTGTTTCTTCCGATACAGAGTTTTAACGGAACCTCAAAATTATCTATGTGAAGTATTTCGGCTACTTCACGCCATGTTCTTGTATACACTTTCTGGGTGTCGAAAAGAACTCCATCCATATCAAATACAACATTTAACATATATGACCTCTTTTATGCGTTAAGCATTATTTTTTCACTGTTCATCGCCTTAGCCATAAGACATACCATTACTCCCGCAAACACATAAGTTATTATCGTTGACGTAAGGTACTGGTTCATTGTGATTGTCCTTTCAAATATACCTTTGAATGCAGCTGAGGTGTTATATACAGGTATCATATAACTGCCTGAAGTTACATCTCCCGAATACATTGTTATCATTCCCGCAAACATGACTATTATATACACAGGCATTATAAACGACTGTGCTTCTTTGACATTTTTTGCTAAAAGTGATACGAAACCTATAATTCCAACATAAAGAAGCACAAGTCCTAAAAGCAGCACTACAAACTGTATAATCTGTACGGTAGTAAAGTTAAGTGAAAGCCCGTTAACCATTTCTCCCATTCCGCTTTTTTTAGTAAGAAACACGGCTGAACCGATAAATGATATTACATATACACCTGCCGAAAGAACGGATACTATGGCATTGGAAACTATTTTACCCATTATGATATCAACTCTTTTTATAGGGCTTATAAGAAGGTTAGCGATAGTTCCTCTCTCCTTCTCACCTGCAATGGTATCAACGCCAAGTCCCATCGCTCCCCCAAATATAAGAATAGTTATTAAATAAGGAATAATGGTGCCAAGAATTTTGCCTGTGGCTTTACCATCATCCTGTACAATCATATCAGGATTATCAGCATCAACGGAAAATACCATGGCATAATTCAGTGAGCCAAATCTCTCATTAAGTAAAAGCTGTTTGTATTCTTCAAGATATGTTTCCGTAAAACGTGTTCTCGCTTCGCCGGAATTATTCTCTGACGGATTATAAAAAGTCTTTATATCAGGAAGTGCCGAACCTGCATCGGCATTTTTGAAATTCTCATAGAAATTCTCAGGGAACACAACCACTAAATCGTAGGTTCCGTCAAGAAGCTTATCTTTGTATGTGTCTGCCGATTCACCTGCCGGTATAACATTTATGTTACATTCAGTGTGCTTTGACATAAGTTCCGAAAAATTATCAGGCATATTCTGCACAAAAACTTCCGATACATGTTCGTTTATGCTTGATTTCTGCTTATCTACCAGAAAGAACATCATTCCGTAAATTCCCGCAATTAATATGATTGGAAGAATAAACAGTGAAAAAACCATTTTCTTATCCCCGAATACCCTTTTTAATTCCTTTGATAAAATTACTTTGAAGCCCATTTATTTGTCCTCCTTATGATTAATTTTATACATTTCAAAAAATGCGTCCTCAAGATTGGTAACATTATATTCTTTAAGGATTTCGGGAATTGTGTTTTCACAGATTTTTTTACCGTCAATTATTATGGCTATCCTGTCGCAGAGTGCCTCCGCTTCAGACATGATGTGGGTGGAAATAACTATAAGCTTTCCCTCGTTGCGAAGCTTTTTAAGATAGTCTGTTACAAGTCTTGCGGTGATAATGTCAAGTCCGCTTGTAGGCTCGTCAAAAATAATTATATCAGGGTCATGGGCAAGGCTCACCGCTATTGCAGCCTTCTGCTTCATGCCTGTTGAAAGTTCCTCTATCTTCTTTGTCTTAAATTCTTCTATTCCGAAATAATTGAAAAGTTCGCTCTTTCTTGTGCGGATATCATCATCTTTCATATTGTGCAGTTTTCCGAAGAAATCAAAAAGATAATCCACGGAAAATTGTGGGTCAAGCTTGATATCATTAGTTAAAAAGCCAATTTTTTCCCTGACTTTATCTGCGTCTTTAACGGTATCAAAGCCATCCACCAGAACTGTTCCCTCCGTAGGCTTCAACAGGGTGGCGATACATCTTAACGTCGTTGTCTTACCTGCTCCATTAGAGCCTAACAATCCGAAGATTTCCCCTTTTTCGGCTCTTAAAGATACATCCGAAACAGCTACTCTTGTGCTTGTCGTTACTTTCTCCTTACGCATCTGTCTGCTGCCCAGCCTGTAAATTTTGGTAAGATTATTAATTTCAATCATAGGTTGCTCCTTTTCAGTTACATATCCATTTTTTAGCCTATTGTATCACGATTTTACTGTCCTTGCATTATCTTTTTTGATTAAGTATAATAATTGCATAAAAAGAAAGAAGGCAGATTATGAAAAGGAAAATATTATCATTAATACTTATTTTTGCCATGCTTGTATCCCTCAGTGCATGTCAGGGCAATAATAACACACCCGGAAAAGGCAATGAAAAAAGCACTGTAAGAATTGCATCCATGAAGGGTCCTACTTCAATAGGCCTTGTAAAACTTTACGATGACGCATCCAATGAAAAGACCTCCAATGACTATGATTACAAGATATGCGGAACAGCCGATGAAATCGCAACCGGACTTATTAAGGGGGAACTTGATGCTGCCTGCGTTCCTGCCAATCTTGCAAGTGTCTTATACAATAAAACAGAGGGCAGAATAAAAATTGCCGCAGTCAATACTTTAGGTGTGCTCTATATTCTTTCAAAAGGCATTTCTGTATCATCTGCTACAGACCTTAAAGGTCAGACAATCTATACAACAGGACAGGGAACAACCCCTGAATATACTTTAAGGCATATTCTTTCCGAGAATAATATAGACCCTGATAAGGACGTAACAATTGAATATATGTCAGAGGCTGCCGAGGTTCTCCAGAAGGCTTCAGCCATGGATTCAGCAGTCGTTATGCTTCCTGAACCTTTCGTTGAGGTTGCCAAATCCAAGGATCCGGCTTTTGAAACGGTTATAGACCTTACAAAAGAATGGGAAAAAATTCATGATGACAGTTCAATAGTAACAGGTGTGCTTGTTGTTTCTGAAGATTTTGTATCTTCTAATGAAAATGCTTTAAGAACTTTCCTTGATGAGTACAAGGCTTCTTCCAAAAATGCAACAGCCAACATTGAAGAAACCGCTTCATTGCTTGAGAAATACGATATTATCAAAGCTGCCATAGCCACAAAAGCAATACCATATTGCAACATCTGTTTTATTACAGGTGATGAAATGATCAGCAAAGTAACCGGCTATTTCAAGGTCTTATTTGATGCCAGCCCGGATTCTCTCGGAAAAAAATTACCTGACAACAATATTTTTTACATTGTGAAATAACATGAAAAGAAAGACTTTATACACTTTTATTTCAATAATTATATGGCTTGTATTATGGCAGATTATATCTGCCGTAATTTCAAGTCCGGTATTCCTGCCTTCGCCATTGCAGACCGTCAATGCACTTTTTTCTTTACTTAAGACTTCCGCATATTACAAAAGCCTTTCATACTCTCTTTTTAACATATCCATAGGTTTTTTTACCGGTCTTTTTGCCGGCGTAGTCCTTGCGGTTGTAGCTTCTGTCAATACCTTTTTGCAGTCGGTAATTGATGTTCCGGTTAAAATCATCCGTTCAATTCCTGTGGCATCTTTCATTATACTTGCCTTATTGTGGGTTGATTCCGCACATCTTTCAACGTTTATCGCAGCGATAACGATTATGCCTGTAATTTATACCAATACTTTTTCAGGTATTGCCCATACAGACAGTCAGATGAAAGAAATGGCTGAGGTATTTCATTTTTCACCGTTCAAAAAATTGGTTTACATATATATGCCTTATGCGGCTCCCCATTTTCTAAGCGGCGTAAAATTATCCTGCGGGTTTGCGTGGAAATCAGGAATTGCCGCCGAAATCATAGGTCTTGTAAGACATTCCATCGGAAACAACATATACAAGTCAAAAATATATCTGGAAACGGATAACTTATTTGCATGGACAATTTCTCTGATTGTTCTAAGTATAATTTTCGAGAAAATAGTATTATTAATTTTAAATTTAATTTTTAAAAGGACAGGTTCAATCAATGATAAAGCTCAATAACCTTACAGTTGCATACAACGATAATACGGTAATATCAGACCTTACTTATGAATTTGCAAAAGGCAGCACAGCCATAACAGGCAGTTCAGGAATCGGTAAAACTTCTCTTATCAATGCAATCCTTTCACTCGTTCCATATAAAGGGACTATAGAATCAGATGAAAAATATTCCGTAGTATTTCAGGAGGACAGATTATGTCCTTACCTTACCGCATTTAAAAACGTCCGGCTTGTATGTAATGATAAAGATAAAATTACAGATGGATTTGCCGCAGTGGGATTGTCAGATTGCATGAATGAAAAGGTCATATCCTTAAGCGGCGGTATGAAAAGGCGTGTGGCAATATTGCGTGCTGTTCTTGCGGATTACACCACAATTATAATGGATGAACCATTTAAAGGTCTTGATGCCGATACCAGATTGTCTGTCATGAATTATGTAAAAAAAATGACCTCCGGCAAGTCCGTATTATTAGTAACACATGACCTGTCGGAAGCCGGTTTCTTCAACTGTAATATTCTTAATCTGTAGCAAAATTATCTAATGAGGAAGCTAATGTATACTGGTTTCTTCCATGTTCCTTAGAATAGTACAAAGCCTTATCTGCTTTCATATAAAGTTCTGCATAATCATCAATTCCAACTGTATTAACTATACCTACGCTTACTGAAAGTCTTACTGACTTGCCACCGTGCTCAAATTCTCTGTCCATCTTCTTGCAAAGTGATGATCCAAGCCTGTCTAATGTCTCATCGTCACAGGTACTTGGAACAAATGCTATAAATTCGTCTCCGCCATATCGTCCAAGATATCCGCCAGGGAATACTATCCTCATAGCACCTGCAAGAGTCTTAAGTGCTTCATCGCCTGCTATGTGACCGAGGGTATCATTAACATTCTTAAAATTATCCATATCAATAAGGAATAGTGCGCCCTCTGATGATACACTCTTATTACTCATAAATTCATCAATAAGTGCATCAAAGGAACGTCTGTTATAAAGACCTGTAAGTCCGTCTCTCTTAGCTTCAGAACTTATTATCTCTTTCTCACGCTTCTCATCATATAACTGCTTAACGAATTTCTTCTTATATTCTTCCTCTTCTCTCAGCTTACGGAGAGCTGATTCATTATCACGCTTAGTCTTATTGGCTTCACATAACTTAGCCTTAACAATATTAAAAGCACTGCTGATATCACTAATCTCATCATTATCCGTTATCTCAATATCTGACATATCGGCATAATCATCCTTAAACATCTTGCTCCAGTCTGCGACATCACGTATTGGCTTGATAATTCTTTTTTCAATAAAGCTAATCATATATACCGTAACTATAATAAAACCTATAAATATTGCAATCATAAGTCCTTCAATAAGATATACATCTATCCTATCGTTATCGTATGCCTTATTGCCTGCAGCTACTGACTTCTCTATCACATGGTTAAGCTTATCCGCAACAGTTGTTATATCCGCTCTTACAGCTGCCAGTACTTCCTCACATTTCTCTCTGTCATTAATGCCGTCCTTAAGCAAATTCAACTTATCAGGAATAGAAGTACGTACAATATCATACAATGACTCTATCTCCTGACGTTCATTACTGTCAAATTCAAATCTTGTTGAAAACAAATCCGAACATGCCGACAACAACTCAATGTCATAGGCATCCGCCAGATTGTCGTATGACGTTGATGACGGCAGCTTCTGGCATAAATCCAGCGTTGACGTAAAACTGCTTACCTGTTCAAATGCCTGCGCTATCCTATAATACTGTTCAGTATAGAATCTGAACGTCTTATTGTATATAAGCATTGAATTGACAATACATACTGTTATGCCTAATACGGACAGAATAACAGGTATATACATTACTCTTAATCTCTTTCTTAAAGGCTTTCTTTCCATTTCCACAGGAATAACCACTCCTTCAACCAACATATATTATTATTTTACTACCTTTCTACTGAAAAAACAATATTTTTTACGTATTATTGCACTCCAATGTAATAATTGGTAACTTTTTGTCTGATTATGTCTCTATGAGTAAAAAAAAACGGCACAGACTCCTGTATATGCGAAATCTTATGCCGGTTACCATTGCATAAAAGCTGACAATGGGATTCGAACCCACGACCTACTGATTACGAATCAGTTGCGCTACCAGCTGCGCCATGTCAGCATCAGTATAAATTACATTGCACGCAAAAAGCGTTCCTGAATATCACCTATTACGGCATCAATATCCCGTTCTCCCTCCTTGAGAGGAACAAAACCGCCTGCCATAACTTCGTGACCTCCGCCACATCCAATTCCGGACAATGCTTTATTGGTAATCCTTCCCGCGTTGTATTTACCCATGCTTCTGACGGAAATCTTAATTCCCTCTTTCTTAAGAGAATATACAACCGAAAAATCAACTTCAATAAGATCCAGCATAAAATCAGATATCGAGGCTATAAGGGCCTCCGGACAATTAGAACCGGTATTGGCAAAACTTACATTGTCACATACCTTAATGGAGTTAATCGCATTAGCATATGCCTTAAGATCATCAATACTTATGGAACAGTGTTCAAGTGCCTTAAGAATCTGCTTGTCCGCTATCTTAAAAAGATAACTGTAAGTATCAACATCCTTATCGGTAACTCCTCTTGTAAGACCCATGGTATCTGTGCATATTCCATAAATAAGTGCTGTCGCAACTCTCTTATCAATAGGAATATTATTGTCCATATAATATTCAGCTATTATAGTGGAACACGCACCAAGCTCAGGTCTTACATCAGCATATCTGTAAGAATCAAGGGAATTCTCAAACGTAGGATGATGGTCAATACATATAATCTCATCACCCTTGGTAGTGATAATATTACTATTGCCCTTCTGTGAATCCACAAGGATAACCTCATCATTCCGGTTGATATCCTTCAATTCTTCAATATTAATCATCTTGATGCCAAGACTGCTCACAAGTTCATTCGTGCTGTATCTCTCAATCTGTCCTCTGTAACAAATTGATGAATTAATTCCATATTTTTCCAACAGAACTGAGAGTCCGAACGCTGATGCAATGGCATCCGCATCAGGGAAATTATGTGTCTGTATATACACATGCTCACTTGTTATATTCTCAATTATGTTGCAAAATTTACTCATGTCTGTCACCTGTCTGAATTGGTCTTATCTATTATATAATCATTTTGTGACTATTTCAATATCAAATCATAAAATATTATATATATTATTTTCAGGTGTAAAATATGCTGGCTTTGGAATTAAAAGACGTAAACTATTCCTATTTTACAAAAGAGAAAGAAACAAAAGCCCTTCAGGATATTAATCTATCCGTAAAAAAAGGACAATTCATATCCATAGTCGGTCCGTCCGGTTGTGGTAAATCCACGCTTCTGTCCATAATATGCGGTCTTATCGAACCAACTTCAGGTGAAGTAATCGTAAATGGCCGCCCGGTAAAAGACGAAATGCGTAACATCGGATATATGCTCCAGCATGACCATCTTTTTGAATGGCGCAGTGTATACGGAAACGTTATGCTAGGGCTTGATATACACAGAAAAAAAGACACACGAAATCTTGCCACCCACTATCTCTCCCAATATGGTCTCCTCGATTTTAAAAATTCAAGACCAAGCGAGCTTTCAGGCGGTATGCGGCAAAGAGTTGCTCTTATACGCACACTTATGATGGAACCGGATATTCTCCTTTTAGACGAACCGTTTTCAGCTCTTGATTACCAGACACGGCTTACCGTATGTGACGATATAAGCTCTATCATAAAAAAAGAACATAAAACCGCAATACTTGTAACCCATGACCTTGCGGAAGCAATTTCTGTAGGAGAAAGTGTCTACGTGCTTACTAAACGTCCGGGACGTTTCAAAGCGGCAATTGACCTTGACTTCTGCAACGATTTAAGTTCCTTAGAACGTCGTGATACAGCAGCATTCCGTGATTACTTTAATATCTTGTGGAAGGAGTTGTCCGACAATGAATAAAATCAAAACACACTCTGATTATCTTAAATCAGTATTCCGTCATAAAGTATTAATTCATTTCCTTCGTATTTTTCTGGCGGTTTTCTTCGTGTCAGCATGGGAAATTTGTGCAGAAAAGGGAATTATCGACTCTTTTATATTCAGCAGTCCAAAACGGATTGTTAAATGTTTTATTGAACTGACAAAAAACGGTTTTCTCATACGCCATGTATGGAAAACCATTTATGAAACACTTATATGCTTTATATTTGTTATGATTACCGCCATTGCAGCTGCCGTACTTATGTGGCTTAACAGAAATATCTTCAAAGTTGCCGAACCTTTCCTCGTATTGCTCAACAGCCTTCCAAAATCCGCTCTCGCTCCGGTTCTTATTGTATGGCTCGGCAACAGCACTAAAACGGTAATTATAGCCGCCGTATCTGTTGCCGTATTCGGTGCAATGCTCAGTATATATACCTCTTTTACAGAGACTGACAAGGAAAAAATAAAATTAATCCGGACCCTCGGCGGAAAGAAACGTCATGTTCTGTTTTACCTTCTCTTTCCGTCATCACTGCCGACAATCGTAAATGCTATGAAAGTCAATCTGGGGCTTTCCCTTGTAGGTGTAATCATCGGTGAATTCCTTGCAGCAAAGGAAGGACTTGGTTATTTAATCATCTACGGCAGCCAGGTATTTAAAATGGACTGGGTACTTCTTTCCATTGTTTTACTTTCTATTCTTTCAGTAATTCTTTATATAATTATCGGAATATTTGAAAAGAGGACTTCCGGCAGATAATTACTTTGCATACTCGTTAATTGCTTCCTGTATTCTTGATTTAGTAAGTTCAGCAAGCTCTGTCTTTTTCATATCTTTATATTCTTCATATGGTATCGGCTTCAGGTAATGTACCTGTGTTGTCACTTTCCTGAGGCTGTTGCCATCCATTGCTTTATAGGAATCAATAAGTGCCACCGGTATAACCGGAACTTTGGCATCCATCGCGCACTTAAATACACCTGCTTTAAAATCCTGAAGGGTATTCTTATTGTCACCATACTTGCCCTCAGGGAATAGCAGATATATTTTTCCTTCTTTAAGTTCCCTGGTAACAGTCATCATGGTCTTCATCTGCTGTCTGGCGTCTTTAAGATTAATGCCGTGCCCCCCTACCATAGGAAGCATCTGCCTGACAATCATCTGATGTTCCCTCTTGCTGTCGATAATAATAGTAAGAGGTCTGTCATGATTGCACACAATTCCTAACCCGTCATAATGTCCCTGATGGTTGGCATACATTACATAATTACCTGTTTCCGGCAGATTTTCCTTTCCATAAACCTTTGTGGTGGTTCTGGAATTTTTACGCATCTTATCCACAATTTTCTGTACCTCACGATACTTGTCAAGTTCGCTATATTTCTCCGGACGTTTCATCATATAATTACATTTATTAATTTCATATATCAGAAAGAAAAATGAACGAAGTGCCATAACAATAAGTCTCAACATACTTTTATACATCCTTTCTTCTTTTTTGTAAAATCACCGCTCATCCAGTTAATGCTACAATTATATACGTTAATTTTTCTTTTTTCAATAGTACGCTCATATTATCTTAGTTATATACATAAAATATACTAACAAAAAAGTCCGGAGTTTTTAATGAAGAAGGTTTTTTCTTTTATTATTTCTTTTATACTTATCCTATCATCTGCCCATATCAGTGTGACTGCCGATGAGCTTAGCTTAACCTCCAAATCAGCAATTCTCATGGAAGCATCTACAGGAAAAATCATTTATGAGCATAACCCCGATGAAATTCTCCGCCCTGCCAGTATTACAAAGATAATGACGCTTATACTGATTTTTGATGCCATACATGACGGCAGAATCAAAATGGATGACACTGTAACAGTATCCGAACATGCTGCTTCAATGGGCGGCAGTCAGGTCTTTCTTGAAGCCGGCGAGACCCAGACCGTTGAAACCCTTATTAAATGCATTGCCATTGCAAGTGCCAATGATGCCTGTGTAGCCATGGCAGAATACATTGACACATCTGAGGAAAATTTTGTTGCCCATATGAATGAACGTGCCAAAGGTCTTTCAATGACTAACACAAATTTTGTCAACTGCTGCGGTCTTGATGCCGATAATCATGTAACCACAGCGAGGGATGTGGCACTCATGTCAAAGGAACTTATCAATAAATATCCTGAAATACATAATATTTCAACAATCTGGATGGACACAATAACCCATGTTACAAGGCGGGGTGAAAACGATTTTACCCTTACCAATACCAATAAACTTATCAAACAGTACGAATGGGCAACAGGGTTAAAAACAGGTTCTACGAGTCTTGCCGGATTCTGTCTTTCCGCTACCGCAAAAAGAAACGATATTGAGCTTATTTCCGTTGTTATGGCATCCAAGGACGGCAAATCCCGTGTTGCCGATTCTATCAAACTTCTTAACTATGGTTATTCACTATGTCAGATGTATAAGGATTCCAATATGCCCAATATCCCATCTCCCGGAATATCCGGCGGCATGATTAAAGAGCTTGTCTGCGAATATAGTGACAATTTTTCTTATCTTTTCACAGAAAAATATGACGAAGCCCTTATTACAAAAGATTTTGAATTTATTGATGGACTGAAAGCCCCTGTTAATGAGGGTGATGTTGTCGGGCAGCTTTGCTACAAATACAATGGTACGCTTATAGGGACAATTGATGTCAAATCTTCCGTTACCGTAAAAAAAGCAGGATACAAGGACTATTTCTCATTTCTTGCAAAAAATGTGTTCTGTATATAACAAAAAGCTTCAGTCACATAGTCTGTGACTGAAGCCTCTATTATCTTACTACATATTCAAAATACTTATGTAAAATTAAGCATCCTGTCTTCTCTTCTTGAATGAAACAACAACGATTCCGCAAGCTGCTGCTGCTGCGATTATTGCTGTAGCTACTGCCATAGAATCACCTGCGCTTACATTTCCGTTATTGCCGCCTGCTGGCTTGTTATTGTCTGCTGGTTTGTTGTCTTCTGCTGGCTTGTTATTGTCTGCTGGCTTGTTGTCTTCTGCTGGCTTGTTGTCTTCTGCTGGCTTGTTGTCTACGACTGGTGTTACAGTTGGACCAGCATATTCTACAGCTGTAATCTGTTTTGCATCAAGTCCTGCACCACCTGTAACATCTGTTACTTTTACTGTGAATGTTACATCGCTGACTTCATCCAATACTAATTCGAAATTAGCTGTATTGTCACCAAATGAATTATCCTTACCAATCTGGTATTTCCATGAATATTCAGCTGCTGACTGAAGGAACTTATATGTATAACTGCCGGCTGCTACATTCTTGAATGTAATTGTGTATGTATCATCATTCTTTGTCATAGTCTTACCAGGTAAATCAAATCCAGTATCTGTAATAGTACCTACTACAGAAAGTACATCAGTTACAGGAAGTGGTGCAATTTCCTGTGTCATTGCAGCATCTTTAAATAACTTCTTTGATGTTAAATCGAAATATGCTTTACCATTGCTCTGTGCTACAACTTCTGAATTCCAAGCAAGCTCCTGATATTCTGCATTGTCTGCACCATCAGTATATCCAACTACCTGAAAGCCCTGTACTTCATCCGCATTGTTAATTGTAAATACTGCGTAATTCTTGCCGTCTTCTGTAACTGCATCTCCTACCGGAAGAGTTCCAGCACCCCAGCCTGTTGGCTTAGCTGCTGTTGCAGCGGTCGCTACACTTGCAGTTCCGCCCCAAACATTTCCTTTGTAATACTCTGCTGTCTTACCTGCTGTCAGTTCAACATATACTTTAACTGTTGTTCCTGCTGCCTTAGCAGTCTTAGGTGCTACAACAAGTCCTGCTGCTGCGAATGCAAAAGCAGCTACTGTAGCAATGACCTTTTTTAAAATTTTCTTCATTTTTCGTATTCTTCCTTTCCAATACATTTTATTCATGTCTTATGACACTAGCTTTATTTTAGTACAGGTATTTTATTTTTTCAATATTTCATTTGTTGTTTTTTAACTATAAAAATGTTGATTTTATTAAATATATGTGCAATATTACAACTCTAAGAATATCCGATACAAAAAAGGAACCGGTCTGAACCGATTCCTTTATGTAAGCATTTCTATAAAATACTAATTAAGCTTCTACGCTTCTTCTCTTAGCTACAACTGCTACAACTGCGCTTAATGCTGCAACTGCTGCTACGATGTATACCATAACTGAAGAATCGCCTGCTGCTGGAGTTGCTGGTGTTGCTGCACTTGCTTCTTTAACTGTTACAGCTGCCTTAGTTCCATCAAATGTAACTGTTACTGTAGAACCATCTTTTGCTACATCAACTTTTGCATTAGCTCCGCCGCTTGATGCATCACCTTCAAGGTTATATTCGCCATTATCCCAAGCATGGTTTGTACGAATCTTGAATTCATAAGATCCAGCCTTAACATCTGTGATGTCTACTGAATATGTTCCATCTGCCTGCTTAACCAAATCTGTGTCCTTATTCCAGTTACCATTGATTGATCCGATAACACTGTATGTGTCATCTGCTGCGAAAGCTGTCATAGCCATCATTCCAATTACCATTGCCATTGCTAAAACGGCTGTAATTACTCTTTTTGCAATTTTTTTCATTTTTTTATTCCTTTCCTAAATACATTATTGTGTCTTACGACTGTCCTTATTCTAATACTTTAATTTTCTTTTTTCAATAGCGTTTATGTTGATTTTCTAATCTAAAAATGTTGATTTTCTGCGATTATACTATGTACAGAAAATAACAAGTCCCGGAGACCTGACGTTCCCGGGACTATAATTATGCTATATTACTTTGTTGCGCCTTTTACAAGTATTGTACATGAAATTCCATCTACAGTAATTTTTCCGTTTGCTGTTCCGAGGGAATCAGTTCCTGCCTTGTCGCCCTGTACGCAGATTGTCCAGTCACCTTCCGGAAGAGTAACTGTTGTTGCTTCACTTAATGGGTTATATACAACAAAGATTGAATCTGATACTTCTTCCTTAACACCTGTTAATTCATAAGCAATAACACCTTTGTCCGTGTCTTCAGTAAACTTATAATAGCTTGAAGCAGTGTCCATTATTCTTAATGAAGCATGTGCTTTCCTGAATGCTATCATTCCCTTATAGTAATTAAATACTTTCTGGTATGTAGCGTCACTTAATGTGCTCCACTTAATGCTGTTTACTTCATCACCTGCATTATAACTGTCGCTGCTAAATGTTCCGTCACCATTAGGCTTGCTTCTTAATATTTCTTCACCGGCAAGGATAAATGGTGTTCCCTGTGAAGTATATACAATAGCTGCTGAAAGAAGATTCTGTTTAACTTTATCTTCCATACTGTCATTTGGATTAGATAAATTGATTTCATCCCATAATGTCCTGTTATCGTGGCATGATGCATAGACAATGTTCTGTGAGCCCTTTTCTGACCATCCGGTCTTGCCCTGGATTGCTTTCTTAATTACATCTGTATTAGAGATGTTTCCGTTGACATATCCTTTTTCATCCGCAGTAAATACACTACCTTTAATTGCATCACGGATTGTATCACTAAACATTGCAAATCTGTCTAACTTATTAACGTACATCTGTGTTGCCAGTGTTACACCTGACTTAGTAATTTTAGTTGTCATGCTCCAGCCTTCACCGTAAAGAATGATAGAAGGATCTATCTTATCTAATTCTGTTCTGATTGCTTTAATCGTATCAATATCAATAAGGCCTACAAGGTCAAATCTGAAACCGTCGATATGATATTCTTTAGCCCAGTATACTACAGAATCAACAATAAACTTACTTACCATAGCTCTCTCTGAAGCCACATCATTGCCACAGCCTGAACCATTAGCGCCCGGACGATAGAAATAATCAGGTACGAGTTCATTGAAGCAGTAGCTTGTATTGTATGTATGGTTATATACGACGTCCATAACAACGCTTAATCCATTATCATGTAATGCCTTAACCATCTGTTTAACTTCACTTACACGTGCTGCTCCATTATATGGATCTGATGAGTATGAACCCTCAGGTACATTGTAATTCTTAGGATCATAACCCCAGTTGTACTGTTTTGTATCTAACTTAGTCTCGTCAACTGTTGCATAATCATACATTGGTCCGATCTGGACATGTGTTACACCAAGTTCTTTGATATGATCAAGACCTGTTGCCTGTCCTGAACCATTAGTTGTTCCTGTTTCTGTCAGTCCAAGATATTTACCTGTATTCTTAATACCTGATGATGAATCAGCCGAAAGGTCTCTTATATGGAGTTCATATACTGATGCATCTGTAGCATTAAGTTTCTTATTAGGATTAGTATCCTTATCCCATCCGTCAGGGTCTGTTGATGATAAATCAATTACCATTGCCCTGTCACCATTGACTCCGACTGCCTTAGCATATGGATCACATGCCTCTGTCTTAGATGAGCCAAAATCTGCTTCATATAAATAGAATACGCCGTTAAGGTCTCCTTTTGCCTTAACTGTCCATACGCCATTCTTATCAAGTGTCATATCATATGATTTAATAAGGTCATCTGTTCCCTTAACACCTGACTTATATGTATTCACTTTAACAGCCTTAGCCGTTGGTGCCCATACTTTAAATGTTGTGGAATCCTTAGACCATGCTGCTCCAAGGTCATCTCCGTCATATGTATAAGCATCTTCAAATTCAGATGTAGAATAATAATCAGGTACTGTTACATCATATCCGACGTTTCCCAGCATTACTTTATATTTGCCAAACTGGTCTGCTTTTTCTTTAAGTTTAACAATTATCTTCTTAGCATCACCTGAATCTTTTTCAACACTGTCAATAGCTAATTCTTTGCCTTCTGCGTCAGTAACTTTAATTTCATTGTCCTTGTATTCTTCTGTTAATGTTATCTTAAGTGTCTGGAAATCTCCATCCAGCTCTGCACTTAATACACTAAGCCCTGTCACGCAATCTTCTCCTAGCTCTAATTTGTATCCTTCAACACCTGAAGTTATGTATACTTCAACTGTTCCGGCGATAACACCGTTCAATGTAATAAACTGATCGGAATCAATATCCTTTGATTCCCATTCATTGAGTCTGACAATAAAACCTATAGTTGTTGTACCTGCAGGAAATACTGCTGTTGTCTTAACACCGTGTTCATCCTTGTCTGTTCCGAATGTGTATGCCTTACCATCTTCACCGCCATCCGGCCAAAGCCATACATTCCAGCCATCATACACACCGTCTTCTCTTAAATAATGGACATTAAGAGTAAGCTCTGTTGCTTTGTTGGAATTATCGGTTGTAGACTCTGTCTCTACAGGAGTTGTTGTCTCAACCGATCCCTGGTCCTTCTTCTTGCCGCAGGCTGCCATGGAAAATACCATAAGTGCCACAAGAAGAATTGCAAATAATTTACGCAATTTTTTCATTGGGTAATACCTCCTTCTTTGTATCTTTTAATTTTAACAAAAAAGGCGAACCAATAAAATATCATTTTTCTATAATATATATCACTTTTCTTAATCGGGATTATTCACCGATATTATTTCCTGTATATAACTGGTAATATCTTCCTTTTTTCGCAATAAGTTCATCATGTGAGCCCCTTTCAATGATACGTCCCTGCTCAAGAACCATTATACAGTCAGCATTTTTTACGGTGGAAAGTCTGTGGGCAATGACAAAAGTTGTTCTGCCTTTCATCAGTCTGTCCATACCGTCCTGGACTATTTTTTCAGTTCTGGTATCAATAGAAGATGTTGCTTCATCAAGGATAAGAACCGGAGGGTCTGCTATTGCAGCTCTGGCAATGGCAAGTAACTGCCTCTGTCCCTGGCTTAAATTGGCGCCGTCACCTGTAAGCATGGTATCGTAACCCTTAGGAAGATGTTTTATAAAGCCGTGGGCATTGGCAAGTTTCGCTGCCGCATACACATCCTCATCGCTTGCATCGAGTCTTCCGTATCTTATGTTATCCATAACAGTACCGGTAAAAAGATGTGTGTCCTGCAATACAATACCAAGTGATTTTCTCAAATCTGCTTTTTTTATCTTATTAATATTAATGCCATCATAACGGATTTTTCCATCCTGTATATCATAAAAGCGGTTAATAAGGTTAGTTATGGTGGTCTTGCCTGCTCCTGTTGAGCCTACAAATGCAATCTTCTGTCCGGGTGTAGCATACAGGTCAACATTGTGAAGTACAATTTTTTCATCATTATATCCAAAATCCACATCAAAAAATTCCACATCACCTTTAAGCTCTATATAATCGGTTGTATTATTTTCCTTATGATAGTGCTTCCATGCCCATAGACCTGTACGGTCTTTGGTCTCGCTTATTACACCATCTTTTTTTACAGCATTTACAAGCGTTACATAACCCTCGTCAACCTCAGGTTTTTCATCAAGAAGTGAGAAAATTCTTTCCCCTCCCGCAAGTGCCATAATAATACTGTTAAACTGCATACTGATCTGGTTAATAGGCATATTAAGGCTTTTGCTCAGGGTGAGGAAACTTACGAGTCCTCCGATTGTTACTCCGGCTATTCCGTATATTGCAAAAAGTCCGCCCGCAATAGCTATTACAACGTAACTTAAATTACCAAGCTGTGCATTAATAGGTCCTATTATATTAGCGTATTTGTTGGCATTATATGCGCTGTCAAAAAGTCTGTCATTGAGTTCTTTGAATTTTTCTTTTCCTTCTTCTTCATGGCAGAATACTTTTACAACTTTCTGTCCTGCCATCATTTCTTCGATATATCCGTTCACGGCACCCAGGTCTCTCTGCTGTGCGACAAAATACTTTCCGCTGAGTCCTGATACTTTTTTTGTAAGAATAATCATTACCGCTACCATTACAAAGGCTACTCCTGTAAGCGGAAGACTTATTGATACCATGCTTATTACAATTCCAACAATCATAATTATGCTGTTAAGGAACTGTGGTATGCTCTGGCTTATCATCTGTCTTAAAGTATCTACGTCATTGGTATATACGGACATAATATCTCCGTGTGAGTGCGTATCAAAGTATCTGATAGGAAGAGACTCCATATGATGGAAAAGCTCGTCCCTTGTGTATTTTAATGTTCCCTGTGTTACATATACCATTGTCTTGGCATTGCCGAATGAAGCAAGAACACCTACAAGGTATATGCAGCCAACTCTTAATATTTCTTTCGACAAAGCAGTATAATCAGGTACATCCTGTTTTAAAAGCGGTATGATAAAATCATCAATAAGTGTTCTTATGAACATTGTTCCCTGCAATGTTGAAAAAACGTTTACCACTATACATAACGCAACAAATATGCAGGCAAATTTATATCTTTTGAATACAAGGTTTAAAATTCTTTTTAAAACCTGTGCAGGATTGTTTACTGTAGGTTTCATTCCTCTTGGTGCAGGCATTACTTATCGCCTCCTTTTGAATTTTCATCAAAGTCTCCGCCCGTTCCTGTCTGGGACTCATACACTTCTTTGTATATATCATTACCGGCAAGAAGCTCTTCGTGAGTTCCCACTCCGTTAATTTTACCATCCTCCATTACGATTATCCTGTCTGCGTCCTGAACACTTGATATTCTCTGTGCAATGATAATCTTTGTAATGTCAGGTATCTCTGTTTTAAAGGCTGTTCTGATTTTTTTATCCGTTGTTGTATCAACCGCGCTTGTGCTGTCATCAAGGATAAGAATCTTTGGGTTTTTAAGTAAGGCTCTCGCAATACAAAGTCTCTGCCTCTGTCCGCCGGATACATTGGTGCCGCCCTGCTCGATGTATGTATTATAGCCGTCAGGGAATTTCTCAATAAACTCATCTGCACAGGCAAGCCTGCAGGCCCTGATGCACTCTTCTTCCGTTGCTTCTTTATTGCCCCATCTTAAATTTTCAAGAATTGTTCCCGAAAAAAGGACATTTTTTTGTAAAACAACACTTACCTGATTACGGAGTGTTTCCAGATCATACTTTCTGACATCAACGCCGCCGACCTCTATATCACCATCTGTTACATCGTAAAGTCTGCTTATAAGATTGACAAGGCTGGTCTTGGCACTTCCGGTTCCGCCGATAATTCCTATTGTCTCTCCGGATTTTATATCAAGCTGTATATCGCTTAACACCATGTCTTTGCTGTCTTTTTTATATTTAAAGTTGACATGGTTAAAAATAATGCTTCCATCCTTTACTTCCATAACCGGTTTATCAGGATTGACTATATCAGCTTTTTCATTAAGCACTTCTGCAATACGTTCTGCACTTGACACACTCATTGATATCATTACAAATACCATAGAAAGCATCATAAGGCTTATAAGTATGTTCATGCAGTAAGATATAAGGCTTGTAAGGTTGCCTACCGTAAGTGCTGTCTCATTACTGCTGACTATAAGTTTTGCACCAATCCAGCTTATGAGAAGCATACAGGTATATATGGCAATCATCATCGCAGGATTATTGAATACCAGCACATTTTCCGCTTTTACAAACATTGAGTAAATGTTATTGCTGGCTTTTTTAAACTTCTTGTCTTCATGTTCTTCACGGACATACGCCTTGACCACACGGATTGCGGATACATTTTCCTGAACGCTTTCGTTAAGTTCATCGTATTTAGGAAATGCCTGTTTGAAATACCTGTTGGCTTTTAGCATAAGTATGGTAAGTATTCCGCCAAGAATTATTACCGCCATCAAAAATATACTTGCCATTTTTACATTGATTGTAAAAGAAATTATCATGGCAAAAATAAGGCTTGCCGGAGCTCTCATACACATTCTCAAAATCATCTGGTATGAGTTCTGCACATTGGTTACATCCGTTGTAAGTCTTGTTACAAGACCTGCCGTACTGAATTTATCAATATTGGAAAAAGAGAATGTCTGTATATTGTTATACATACCTTCTCTCAGATTTTTGGCAAATCCCGCGGAAGCTTTGGCTCCGTATTTGCCACCCATAAGTCCTGCAAAAAGTCCTACAAGAGCGGCAATAAACATAATGCCTCCGACTATAAGGATATGTCTCATATCACTTTTTTCGATTCCATCGTCTACAAGGGATGCCATAAGGTAAGGCACCGTCATTTCCATGGCAACTTCAAGAATCATAAAAAAAGGGGTTGCTATGGATGCTGCCTTATACTGCTTTACGTGTTTTAATAAGGTCTTTATCATTTCTTTAAATCCTTTCTACATATTTCCATATTCTTCTTACTATATTAAGACTTAATTTTCTGTAATCACCGTTTTTAAGAAAACTGTTTACGTTGCCGGGATTCAGACCCAGGTCCGTATATATCCTGTAATTACTTATGGACTTTTCTTTCTGAAGTTCCAGAATTCTTTTTCTTATCTTCGCCTTGAATTCATCTTCTTTTTGGAATTCCCCGGTCTCTTCTTTATATGCATCGTAAATTCCGGCATATTCTTTGCAGTCCCTTATGTAATTTTCATTATTCTTAATCTTCATACATTCCATATAAAGAGCTTCATTTTTACCGCAAAGATGTATCTTATCGGTAAGATAAGCATATAATGCAATATGGTGCAGTAGTTCACTATGTTCTAAAGAATAAGAAGACAGCTTCGATATTGAAAGGTTGCCGCATCCGTTGTTTTTAATCTGTTTTTTCAGATATCCTATTAATGTAAGATTATTCATTATTGTCCTTCGTTAATACTATTAATCAAATTCCATTTATAAAATCCCACATCACTGTGGGATTTTATCTGTTACTCTTTGTATACTGTTGTATGTAAACTCAGCCAGCTTATTAACCGAGCTGTTCATTCCGTCAACGTAGTTATAATATGATATACATCCTGACTTTTCTTCATCAATCAATTCCGATTCCACATACTTATCCGTCCTGCTTAACATTACGTCCCTGCCCAACATAAAATAGCGGTACGAGGACCAGGTATCGTCGTTGGTTACATCAACCATATACCATTTATTATCGTAAAATACTTCGTTCCATCCGTGTGTGGCATTCACAACCATATCGCAGGGAATATCCATTGCATTCAGCATAAGCTTATATGCTTTGGCATAACCCTCACAGACACTCTGTCCGTTAATCAATGCACCATACGATGTATGGGAGGCATATCCGTCAGATACTTCCTTGTATTCCACGTTAACGCAAAGGTAGTCATGGGCTGCTTTAATCTTGTCAAATTCGCTGCCACTGAATCCGGCAACTATCTCCTTAATCTTATTGTCAACCTCGGTCATCATGACGTAGTCCTCATAAGAATAATAATAGATAGCGTACACGGACTTATCTGTCACACGATTCACCACATCCTGCACCTTACGCATACGGAATATAGCTACACCCTTGCACATATATGTCTGATAATCCATTCCGAAAAGCTCATACAAATGGGCATCGGATGGATTCTCGCCTATAATATCATCAAATATACCTCTTGGTGCAAGTATATATCTTACGCCCTTGGTCTCGGTTATTTTATTTAAAACAGACTGTGCATAATCTGTCAGCTCAGTCCGGTTATTTACATTCTTATAGCCCTTTCTCAGCAGATACTCACTCCAGTTGTATGTATCCGGCATTCCTGCTATGTCATACTTAACAAAGGAAAATTGTGTAATATTACTCTCCACTGAAGATTCTGCTGCCGTCGGCTGTTCTGATTCTGTTGCAGTTGTGCTTTCCGTTGTATTATCTGTGGTATTGTTATCAGGGCGGGATGTTGTCTTATCTGCGCCTGCTGTTGTCGTAATCGGATCCGGAACGGTATCAAAATTATCGTCGTCACTTGTAATATCTCCTATCTCAGATGGAGATGTTCTTCCGTCCTCTGTAGTCATCGTCTCTTGAAATCTGTCAGATGTTGTTGCATCTGTGGTGATATGGACATATCCTCCTGTAGTCGTATCCCCTACAGCTATACCGGTTTCTGAGGAATCACCACTTGTTCTTCCGACATTCAGCAAAACAATAATCACAGTAATTACTGCAACAAAAAAAGCTGCAATACCTGCAATCGTCAATATTCTCTTTTTTTTCATATATCTAAACCCTCTTACCCAAGGATGTTATCCGGGATTATAAAGTAATTCCATTCATTACATATTAAGTATAGCATTATCTCAAAATGTATGCTATATAAATTATGACAAAAATAATTATTTTTTTACATTAAAGAGAGGACATTTTGAATGAAAAAGATTGACTTACACGTTCACTCAACTTATTCGGATGGCACATTTTCTCCTGCAGAGCTTGTAAAGGAGGCTGTCAAAAACGGCATAAGTGCATTTGCCCTTACCGACCACGATACAACGGATGGAATTGACGAAGCAATCGACGCAGGTGGCAAAGCCGGAATAGAAGTTATTCCCGGAATAGAGATAAGTACAAGTTATAAAGATAAAGAAATTCATATAGTGGGACTTTTTATTGATTACAAAAACAAAGAATTTCACGATGCAATATATGAAGAAATCAAAAGACGTGATGCAAGAAACAGGCTGCTTATACAGAAATTCAATGAAGCCGGTTTTCCGGTTTCTCTTGAAGTTCTTGAGAACATGTTCCCCCACAGCATTATAACCAGAGCACACTTTGCTTCTTATATGACTAAGAAAGGCTATGTAAAAGACAACAAGGAAGCCTTTTCAAAATATCTTGGTGACGGCTGTCCTTTGTATGTGAGCCGCGAACATAAATCCGTATATGACGCGGTTGATATGATAAAAAAAGCCGGCGGTGCCGCAATCCTTGCCCATCCTTTACTCTACCACCTTACAATGGGAGAATTAAAGGATTTATGTATAAGACTTAAAGACTGCGGGCTCACCGGAATTGAATCCATGTATTCAACCTACAAGGGATTTGACGAACTTATGGTAAGAAAGCTTGCCCATGAAACCGGACTTCTGGAATCCGGAGGTTCCGATTTTCACGGTGCAAACAAACCTGACATCCGTCTTGGAACAGGAATGGGCAATCTTATGATAAGTTATGATTATCTTGATAAGCTTCGTGATTCATTAAATTAATCTGCGTATGCCGATACCATATAGCTTATGAATTGTTCCGCGGTTCTTCCTGACAATCCACCGTGGGACAATTCCCATTTATTAGCTTCCATGAGAAGCGTATTTTCGTCAACTTTAATATTATTCTTTTGTGCAAGGCCTTTTACTATTTCATTAAAAAGTTTCTTGTCAGGCGAGCCAAAATATACGGATACGCCGAATCGTGCAGAAAGCGAAAGTTTCTCTGCCACTGTATCCCTTGTGTGAAGGTCGTCGTCTCTTTCTTCTTTATCAGAATATTTTTCCCTGACAAGATGTCTTCTGTTGCTTGTCGCATATATAAGTACATTGTCAGGTCTTTTTTCCAGTCCTCCCTCAATAACAGCTTTCAAGAACTTGTATTCTATCTCAAATTCTTCAAAAGAAAGGTCATCCATATATATGATGAATTTGTAATTTCTGTCCTTTACCTGATTGATAATTGCTGACAAATCCTTAAACTGATGTTTATATATCTCAATCATTCTTAGTCCGTCATCGTAATATTCATTAAGTATTGCCTTAATGCAGGATGATTTTCCGGTTCCGCTGTCACCGAATAAAAGAACGTTATTGGCTTTACTTCCTGCAAGAAATGCCTCCGTATTGTCCGTTATTTTCTTTTTCTGTATATCATATCCTATGAGGTCTTTAAGATATTTGTGCTCAACACTTATAACAGGAGTGATTACAGGTCTGTCATTGTCATCATGTCCTACCCTGAAAGCCTTAAAAAGTCCGATACATCCGACACCTGCATCTTTATAAAAATCACACACGGTATTTAAAAAAGTATTGTCATCCACTGCCCCGGAAAGTTCCTCTGCCAGTTTAATTATCCTGTTTCTTATTCTTTTATTATAGTATTTTTCACCCTCATTATTGTTTTCAAATCCGGTGAGCATGGATAAAAATGTGCCGTATTTAGCGTCAGTCCCACTTAAATCCGTATTAAAAAGTTCTCTGTACACAGCCATATCAAGCAATGCTGCTTTGTTAATGCTGCCTTCCATTCTTCCCCTTCTTTCACAGGAAAGGCTGTAAGAATTCTCATCATTTGCAAGATTATATGCAAGATAGTCCTGCCATAAATTTCCGTTAAATCCCATCTTTTCCGATACTTCAAGAATATGCGACACAATCCGTCCTGCCGTTTTTTTAACGTCAAGTCCTTCAAATTCTTCTGAAGCTATCCTTAGCATGCAATCAAAAACCTCGCGGTTTTCCGGATTTTTGTATAATAATAATTCTGAACTGTTCATTATAATGCCTCCTAATAATTTCCTAACAGTCTCAAATAATTCGACTCTTCCGATATACCTCTCAGAGCATTTCTTACGCCGGGGTCTGCAAGATTTCCTTCAAAATCCACAAAAAATCTGAATTCCCAGTTATGCTCAGGTATAGGTCTTGACTCTATTTTAGTCATATTAAGATTATTAAACATAATATGTGATAACGCATTGTAAAGACTTCCCGATTTATGCGGAACTTCAAAACACACGCTTACCTTGTCGGCATTTTTAATAAATTCTCTTTTTCTGCTGACAATTACAAATCTTGTGGTATTGCATGCCGATGAGTTAATACCATCTTCAAGAATCTGAAGACCATATTCATCGGCACAATTTGCAGAACCTATTGCTGCCTGATGAATGTCATTGTCTTCGGCAACTTTTTTTGCACTCATTGCTGTATTAAGATATGCTTTCTGGTGCCAGTCCTTATGTCTGTCAAGAAATGCGGCACACTGGGCAAGACCCTGAGGATGGGAATATACGCACTTTATGTCCTTAAGTGTCGCCCCCGGCTTTGCAAGGAGGCAATGTCTTATCTTCACATAAGTCTCTCCCACTATGTAATTATTAAATTCCTGCAAAAGATCATAAGTATCATTAACCATTCCTGCTGAAGAATTATCTATCGGTATAACGGCATAATCCGCCACACCGTCACTAACAGCTTCCATAGCCTCCCTGAAAGTATCTACATTCATATTTCTGACATCGCTGCCGAAAAAATTAAGCATTGCTTCATGGCTGTATGCTCCCGGCACGCCCTGATACACAACTTTAATATTGTCACGCCTTATATCATCAACAATGTCATATGGTTCTAACCTGGAATCCGACTTTCTCATCTCAAGCTTTGAATACTGGAATTTGCGGCTCATTGCCATAATCTGCGTAAAAAGTTCTGCCACACATTTGTTGTTAAAATCCGAATGTGCAAGATGTCTCAGTGTATCAATTTTCTGTTCTTCTCTTTCTTTATCAAATACAGCTTTTCCCGTTGCTATTTTATAATCGGCAACATTGGCTGCAACATCCATTCTTTTTTCAAAAAGTTCAACGATCTGTCTGTCAATCTCATCTATCTGTTTTCTTGATTCCTGTAAGTCAACTACCATATATTTTCTCCTTCTATATGTCACTTTTAATAGTTATATCACAAATTATAATAATTTGCTTGAAAAAAAAATAATTTTATTTCATAATATTATTATCATAATGTATTGGAGTCTATAAATTATGAATAAGAAATACACAAAATTCATTATTGGCGGCTCTGTTCTTCTCGCTATTATTATTCTTATTATCGTATATCATAATGTTACGAAAATAGACAAGAACAGTTCCTCAACCACCGGAAATACTCCGGGCAATCTTTTAAACGGAGGAAGCTTTTGTGAGAGCGGCGGAAAGATATATTTTTCCAACCCTTATGACAATAACAAGCTTTATTCCATGGACAGCGACTGTTCCAACATTAAGTGTCTTACAGATGACGACGTCTCTTATATTAACTGTGCCGGCAGATACATTTATTATGTAAAAAATAATGCCAAGGCATCCAACACCAACTCGCTTCTTCGTGGAGAGCTTTATGGTGTTGTAAGATGTGCGTTAAATGGTGGACGTTATACCACTCTTCATACGGGTTACAGTACAGACCTTGCGTTGTCCGGCAATACACTTATATTTAATGGTGTACTCAATTCCAAAAATGTAACTTACACCATCAATGTTAACGGTAAGAATGAAGAAGTCCTTCTTGAAGATGACATTGCCAATTCTTCAGTATATAAAGGACATATCTATTATTCAAAGCCTTCTTCATCCGGTACTGCCGACCATTCGGTATACAGTATGCGTGTGTCAGACGGCTCATCAATTTCATATCTGAATGGCAATACATACATGGCATCGGTTGTAAACAATGTTCTTTATTATATTGACCTCGATAATAACTATGCTCTTACCTCTGTGAACCTTTCGAATAACACTAAAAAGGTTCTTACAACAGACAAAGTTGTATTATACAACGTTTATAATGATGTTATTTATTATCAGGAAGAGACTTATGACCATTCTTTTAACAGAATGAATAAAGACGGAAGCAATCAGATAAAAATATATGACGGTGATGTAACTTCTATAAGCTGTACATCAAAGTACACATTTTTCAAGATGTTCGGTTCCGATACTCTTTACAGAGTTGAGACTAATGGAGATACTGCAATCCAGAAATTCTTTGTTACGGCTGACTGATAAGATATTATATAAGCCCTTACGGATTATCCTCTGTAAGGGCTTATTTTTATACTAAAATATTATTCAGTTTTTCATCCTTTTCTATTATTTCTATAGCAAGATTCCTATATTTTTCTTCGTGGAGATATGTGTGCCTGAAAGGTTTTATCTCGGGAGCAAGCATTACCGCTTTCTTAAAATCTTCTTTCCGAAGTTCCAGTGTCTTTACATAATCCCAGAAACCGGTGTCGGTGAATACTGTATTAATTCTCTCATACCGGTGATTCTGAACTTTGCTCATAATGTATGTCGCAATACCTACCTGGATACCATGAAGGCTTGGTTTCTCAAGCATCTTGTCAAGTGCATGGGATATAAGGTGTTCGCTTCCACTTGTAGGTGCGCTGCTGCCGGCTATCTCATTGGCAATTCCGCTCATGGCGAGAGAATCCATCAGTTCCTTAATAAAACGATCATCCAGAATATCCTTAAATGGTGTTCTTACAAAACTGTTTACTGCTTTTTTAGATATCATCATAGCACAGTCATTTACAATATCATAACCTTTTTCCTGTTCAAAAATCCAGTCATAAAGTGCTGTTATTTTGGATACCATGTCTCCGATTCCTGAATAAAGGAATGCCTTAGGAGCACTTTTTATTACTTCAATGTCTGCGATTATGCCGTATGCAATCCTTGCCGGTACGGATTTTCTTCTACCCTCCACTATAAGGGATGCACTGGCACTTGAAAAACCATCAGACGAAGCTGATGTAGGGATACTTATAAAAGGAAGATTCCTTAAAAATCCACAGTATTTAGCCGCATCAATGACTTTACCGCCACCGATGCCTATAACCGCTTCAGTTGTATTTGGAAACGAAAATCCAAGCTGCATTATTGCATTAATTTCAACCGTATCCATTTCCTGATAGAGAAGCACCTCAATGTTATTGTCTTTCATTCCGTTAAGAACTTTATCCCCGAACAGATCAATAAGTCCATTTCCGAAAAGGATAACAACTTTATGGAAATTCATATCTGCCAGATATTTTCCTACCTGTCCCAATATGTCCTTCTCTACCTTCAAAATAGCAGGTATTGATATTTCGCATTTATTCTGTGTTACCATATCATATCTCCAATTCCTTTACAGTTCCGAAATAATGTCTATACATTTATCAAAGCCTAATTTACTGCTGTTAAGTGTCATCGTGTAGTTGGTGGCTTTGCCCCATTCACCTTCTGTATAATAATTATAGTGCATTTTTCTCTTTTTATCCATATCACGCATCATATCCACAGCTTCTTTTTCAGTCTTGTTATATAATTTCATGATTCTTTCTTTTTTGACTGCTTCATCACCGTGTATAAAAATATGTACTGCATCGGGATTATCCCTTAAAATATAATCCGCACATCTTCCTATAATTACAAAAGATTCTTTCTTCGCAAGTTCTCTAATTATTTCTGACTGTGCGTTATATATTTTGTCCGAAATTGAACTTCCTGTCGCATCTCTTCCCACAAATGCATAGGAAAATATGCTCTTTGATGGGGAATATTCACCCTGATCCTCTATAATTTTCTTGGAAAAACCTGTTTCTTCGGCAATTTTCTCAAGTATCTGGGAATCATAAAATGTTATTCCTAATTTCTTCGCTACGTTTTCGCCTATAAAATGTCCGCCACTGCCAAACTCTCGACTGATTGTAATAATTTTACTCATGATAATCTGCCTCCTTAACATTGTTAATAACATTTTTTTTGATTTTTTTCATTAACAATAATGATATGATAAGGCTCATTCCTTCTGCAAATATAAATGTGAGCCATACAAGCCATATTTTACCGGAATCGTTTCTTACAGGTAAAGATAACAAATATGCTACAGGTAACACAAATACTATCTGTCGTAATACAGATACAATTAATGATTCCATTCCACCGTCAAGTGCCTGAAAAACACCCTGAAATGCAATATTGGCTCCTGCAAAAACAAATCCTGCCGATATTATCCGCATCGCCGATATATACATCCTTCCTGTATCTCCGCCTATGCCAAACATCTTTGCCAGAGCACCGGCCAAAGTTTCCAACAATACGGTTCCTGCTATCATAATTATTGCCGTATATATTATACCACATTTTATGCCTTCGTTAATACGTTTTTTATTTTGCATTCCGTGGCTGAAAGAAACAATCGGCGTTATTGCATCCCTGAGTCCGAATGCCGCAAACAATACGAACTGCTGCACTTTATAATATAATCCGTATGCCGTAACCGCCGAATCACTTATTTTTCCGAGAATAATATTTAATCCATAGGTCATCACGGACATTAATGCCTGTGCAATAATGGCGGGCACACCTATTTTGTATATTTCTTTTATTATTGACTTTGAAGGTCGTATATACTTTATACTTTTATTTATGGCTTTATCTTTTTTATAATGGAAAATCACTGCCATTATTAACGAAATAATCTGTCCTATTACGGTTGCGTATGCAGCTCCTTTTACCCCAAGATTCATAGAAAAAATCATTACCGGGTCCAGCACAATATTAACAACAGCTCCTGTTATCTGTGCAATTGTTGAATATAGCGAATTGCCCATTGACTGAAGCATTTTTTCAAAAATCCCAAACAGTACCATTCCAAAAGAAATAATACAGCATATCTGTAAATATTCCGTTGCCAGTTTTGCTACATATACATCGTTTGTCTGGCTGTTTATATATGGTTTTACACCAAAAATACCAAACAATACACATAGCAGCCAGATTATTATTCCAAGAAAAATTCCTGTTCCTGCAACTCTATCTGCTTTATCTATGTTATTCTGTCCTAAACTTTTTGACAACAGTGCACCAAGTCCTACACCTGTTCCTATTCCCACCGCCACAATAAGCATTTGTACGGGAAATGCTAACGTCAATGCATTAAGTGATGCTTCTCCCGTTCCTTTAATTCTTCCTACAAAGACGCTGTCTACAATATTATACACCGCCTGCAGCATCATTGATAAAATCATGGGAATTCCCATTGTAATCATAAGTTTACTGATTTTCATAGATGCCATTTTGTCTGTATTATCTTTTTGCATATTTTTTCCTCCTTCTTTGCAAAAAAATAAAGCGTAAATCCATCTGGATTTACGCTTTACGCTACACGATTGTTTACAAAATTATGCGTTCTTGCCACAGCATTTCTTATATTTAAGACCGCTTCCGCAAGGACATGGATCATTTCTTGAAATCTTAGGTCCCTTAACAACTGTTGTTGAAAGTTTCTGTTCTTTATAGAGTTCCTTTCTTCTCTTGGAATCAATTAACTCGTCCCATTCAGGAAGTTCATAAAGCCAGTCAGCTCTTGCATCAACCATATTCTTATAGAGAGTTTCCAAATCATAATCAAGGTTCACTTCTGTATTCTCATCCATTGTCTCAATCGGATTAGGATTCTTAAGGCTGTCATTAATTCCGTCAAGGAAGCCAACCATCGTCATTATATCAAAGTTATAATTATCTGCCAGTTCCTTAACTGTACCTTTCACAGGTTCACCATATGATTTAAGAAGGTCTATATATACACCCTTCTCTAAGTTGAAATAATTAGCCCAAAACATCTGTTGTGCCTGAGGACTTTTCTTGTCATCATAGGCCATTTCTCTCCACTGTTCTAATAATGTCATGTTCGTTCTCCTAAAACTTTTGTATTATTATGAGATTATATAACAATCTTTTAATTTAGTCAAATGCACTCTCTATACATTTTTCTTATTTTCTGCTAAAATCATTTTAAAATATAAGATGACGAGGTTAATATATGAAAAAGAAATCTACTGCCGTCAGAGTAATGGCAATTATTTGTATAGTGCTTTTGGTCGGAATGTACATAACTTCCCTTGTACTCGCAATAATCCAGCATAAGAGTGCAGGTGCCGCGCTTAAAATATCAATGCTCTGTACTATTGTTGTTCCGGTATGGATATATATTTTCATGATGTTCCATAAGCTTGCTACAAGAAACCAGTTTATGAATTCAGAGGAAGATGAAATTTCCGAAAAAGATATCCCGGAAAATGAAGACGATGACGATTCTGCTGATGAGTAATTTTGAGATTTGTTAAGAGTCACGGTTAGACGGACCGGCGAGCCGGGAATCTCTACCTTTTCGGCCGTATTCCGCTGTTTTGGTAGAGATTCGCAAGCTGACTCCCCTCCCCGCGGCTAGCGGGCCGGGATTTTTCCCCGCCGCTGTTGTAGGATTACAGAATTCCCTGCCACTAACATCCTGTTTTAATAAAAATATGTCCCCTGTCAAAAGACAGGGGACATATAAATTTGAGAACCTTTTTTATATCCTCAATATAATTTATTTAGACAAATTACTTGTTCTATAGATAATATCGTGTCTCTTAGGACCGTTAGATACCATTGTGATAGGTACTCCGATTTCTTCCTCTATTGCTTCAATGTATGCCTTACATTCGGCAGGAAGTTCATCATAATTCTTAATTCCTCTGATATCACATTTCCAGCCCTTAAATTTCTTAAGTACAGGCTTAGCCTTTTCAAGCTTGTATGTTACAGGGAAGTCCTTGATAACCTCGCCGTCAATTTCATAGCCTACGCACATTGGAATCTCATCAAGATATCCGAGTACATCAAGAACTGTAAGTGCTACTTCTGTTGCACCCTGCATTCTGCAGCCGTATCTTGTGGCAACTGCGTCAAACCATCCCATTCTTCTTGGTCTGCCTGTTGTAGCGCCAAATTCGCCACCGTCTCCGCCACGGACTCTTAATTCCTGTGCTTCATCACCGAAAATCTCACTTACGAATGCTCCGGCACCGACTGCTGAAGAATATGCTTTAACAACGGTAACTACATCCTGAATCTCCCTGGCTGGAATACCTGCACCGATTGCTCCGTAAGATGCAAGTGTTGAAGAAGATGTTACCATTGGATAAATACCATGGTCAGGATCCTTAAGGGAACCAAGCTGTCCCTCAAGGAGGACTGTCTTGCCCTCTTTAAGTGCATTGTGAAGGAAAAGTGAAACATCTGCTACATATGGAGCAACCATTTCCTTATATTCCATTAAAAGATTGAATATATCATCAGGATTCATTGGTTCCTTATTATAAAGGTTCTTAAGAAGCACGTTCTTGTATTCCACAACACGCTCAACCTTTTCACGAAGGTCTGATTCATCCATAAATAATTCACTTACCTGAAAACCAATCTTAGCATACTTGTCTGAGTAAAATGGTGCAATACCGGACTTAGTGGAACCAAATGCCTTACCGCCGAGACGTTCTTCTTCGTATGTATCAAAATCAACATGATATGGCATAAGTATCTGTGCTCTGTCTGATACAAGAATCTTAGGTGTTGGTACGCCTCTGTCCTCAAGTGATTTAATTTCATTGAAAAGATATGGTATATTAAGTGCCACACCATTGCCAATTACACTTGTCGTATGATTATAAAAAACGCCTGATGGAAGTAAGTGTAAAGCGAACTTGCCGTAATCATTAATAATCGTATGGCCTGCATTACTTCCTCCCTGGAATCTTACTATAATATCTGACTGTTCGGCAAGCATATCTGTAATCTTGCCCTTGCCTTCATCACCCCAGTTAGCGCCAACTATTGCTCTTACCATGTGTGATCCTCCTCTTTTATTATATAAATAACTGCAGGCTTTTAAAGACTGCGTGAATAGTATACCTTAAATTATCAAATATGTAAAGAAAGAGTTGTCAGCAACTGTACAGCACAGTACCGGCAACTCTTTTGTAATGATGTATTAACAGTTGATTTCCGCTGTTAATCCAAGTTCATCTTTGTATTCGTTAAGGATAGGTTTTACAACTTCTGAAAGAAATTCCTCAACCTGCCACTTTGAACGTCCTGTGTATAATGAAGGATCCATATTTTTCTGCAAATCCTCAAGTGTAAGATTAAATGCAGGGTCGGCAGCAATCAGTTCAAGGAGATTGTTGTCAAGACCTTCCACTTTGACACGTCTGCCCGCTTCCATGGAAAGAGTTCTGATACGTTCATGGAGTTCCTGTCTGTCTCCGCCGGCTTTTACGGCATCCATCATAATATTTTCTGTAGCCATGAAAGGAAGCTCCGCCATAATGTGTTTGTAAATTACCTTGTCATATACAACAAGTCCGTCTACAACATTAAGATAAAGGTCAAGTATACCGTCTACTGCAAGAAACGCTTCCGGTACAGACATTCTTTTATTGGCGGAATCGTCGAGAGTTCTCTCAAACCACTGTGTCGCACTTGTGATTGCAGGGTTCATAACATCTGACATAACATAATTAGCAAGGCTCGCTATTCTCTCGCTTCTCATAGGATTTCTCTTATAAGCCATTGCTGATGAACCAATCTGTGTCTTTTCAAAAGGTTCCTCGATTTCTTTTAAATGCTGTAAAAGTCTTATATCATTAGAAAACTTATGGGCACTTGCGGCAATACCGGCAAGGACATTCACAACCTTGGTATCTACTTTTCTTGAATAAGTCTGGCCTGAAACAGGATATGTATCCTCAAATCCCATTTTGTTGGCTATCATCTTATCAAGACGGCGTATTTTATCCTGGTCGCCTTCAAAAAGCTCCATAAAACTTGCCTGTGTTCCTGTTGTACCCTTCTGTCCGAGAAGCTTCATTGTTGAAATAACATGATTAAGGTCTTCAAGGTCTAAAAGAAGTTCCTGCATCCAGAGAGTTGCTCTTTTACCTACGGTTGTTGGCTGGGCAGGCTGGAAATGTGTGAATGCAAGAGTAGGAAGTGCCTTATATTCATCTGCAAATTTTGAAAGCTCGTTGATTACATTCACAAGTTTTTTGCGGACAAGTTTAAGTCCTTCTGTCATTATTATAAGGTCAGTATTATCGCCTACATAACATGAAGTTGCTCCAAGGTGGATAATTCCTTTTGCCTTAGGGCACTGTAAACCATAAGCATATACATGTGACATTACATCATGTCTTACAATTTTTTCTCTTGCCTTTGCATCCTCATAATTAATATCATCTTTGTGAGCTTTAAGTTCTTCTATCTGCTCATCCGTAATATTAAGTCCAAGTTCTTTTTCTGATTCTGCAAGAGCAATCCAGAGTGCTCTCCATGTTCTGAATTTTTTATCAGGCGAAAAAATATACTGCATTTCTTTACTTGCATATCTTTCAGCCAAAGGTGTCTGATATCTGTCAGTTGCCATTTTAAATCTCCTTTTATTTTTCATATTCGCCACGGATATCTTCTGTCGGCGGTTCTATAGGATAATTGCCGGTAAAGCAGGCATCACAATAATCGGTCTTACCGTCTATGAGTTCACTTAATCTTGTAACATCAAGGTAACCCAGTGAATCTGCCCCGATATATTTACATATCTGGTCTACGGTGTGGTCATGTGCTATTAACTGGTCATCCGATGGAATATCAGTTCCAAAATAACATGGATGTAAAAACGGAGGCGAACTTATTCTTACATGAACTTCGGTAGCACCTGCATCTTTTAACATCTTTACTATTCTTGCCGAGGTTGTTCCCCGCACAATGGAGTCATCTATCATAATAACTCTTTTACCGTTTACCGCATCTTTTAAAACATTGAGTTTAATTTTAACACTGGTCTCTCTCTGGGACTGCTTAGGCTTAATAAAAGTACGCCCTACATAGCTGTTTTTCATAAATGCAATTCCGTAAGGTATTCCTGATTCCATGGAATATCCAAGTGCGGCCACATTACCTGATTCAGGTACACCTACTACAATATCAGCCTCCACAGGGTGGGTCTTTGCAAGTATACGGCCTGCCATAATACGGGAACTGTATACTCCTACACCGTCAATGTAGCTGTCCGGTCTGGCAAAATATATGTATTCAAAAATACATCTTGCGCATTTATTAATACATCCTGAAGTATCTGAGCTTATACCATCAGGTGTTATTGTGACTATTTCTCCCGGAAGCACATCCCTTACAAATTCTGCACCGATAGCTGAAAATGCACAGGTCTCTGAGGATACGAAATATGCGTTGTCTCTTTTTCCGATGCTTAACGGCTTAAAGCCGAAAACATCCCTTGCCGCAATTAATTTACGGGGACTCATTACTACAAGAGAATATGCCCCCTTTATTTTTTTCATGGCATTGGCTACCGCCGCTTCGACGCTTGAGGTCTTAAGACGTTCCCTTGCTATGTAATATGCGATTACCTCTGAATCTATGGTTGTCTGGAAAATCGCACCTGTGTATGAAAGTTCATCCCTGAGTTCAGGAGCATTTATAAGGTTGCCGTTATGAGCGAGTGCCAGTGTTCCTTTAACATAATTAAGAACAAGAGGCTGGGCATTTTCCCTGCAGCTGCTTCCTGCCGTAGAATATCTTACATGTCCTACACCAATGTTTCCTTTTAATTTCTCAAGTGATTCTGCATCAAAAACTTCACTTGCTAATCCCATATCCTTTCTGGAATTAACAATTCCCTTAGGTCCTTCCGTATCGCTTACCGCAATACCACAACTTTCCTGTCCTCTGTGCTGCAACGCGAACAGTCCGTAGTATATTGTTGTGGCAACATCGTTGCCATCAAAATCGTAAGCGCCGAATACACCGCATTCTTCATGCACTCCACTTTCTTCAATATTGTCTGAATTACTTGTTTCTATCATATATATACCTCCAGGTATCAGATGTTAAATTCTTTGCCTGTAAGTAATGCAAATGCCTCTTTGTATTTGTCAACAGTCTTTGTAACAACTTCTTCAGGAAGAAGGAGGTCATTGTCAGGATTAGCTTTAAGCCAGTCTCTTACAAACTGCTTGTCATATGATGGCTGTGACTTGCCTGCTTCATATCCTTCAAGAGGCCAGAATCTTGAGCTGTCAGGTGTGAGCATTTCGTCACCGATAACAACTTCACCCTTTTCGTTAAGACCGAATTCAAATTTGGTGTCGGCAATGATAATTCCTTTGCTTAAAGCATAATCTGCACATTTCTTATATAAAGCGATTGTATATTCCTTAATCTTAGCTGCATATTCTTCACCCTTTTCAGGATAAATTTTCTTAAGAACTTCTACGCTCTGCTCGTATGATATATTCTCATCATGGAGTCCTATCTCTGCCTTGGTACTTGGAGTATATATAGGCTCAGGAAGCTTGTCTGATTCCTTGAGTCCTTCAGGGAGCTTAATTCCGCAGACGGTTCCGTTTTCCTTGTAGCTTGCCCAACCGCTTCCTGTAATGTATCCTCTTACGATACATTCAATAGGGAGCATCTCTAACTTCTTGCACATCATGCTGTTGCCTTTAAATTCATCCTTCTGGAAAAATTCAGGCATATCCTTATTATCAACTGATATCATATGGTTAGGTACTATATCTTTTGTAAAATCAAACCAGAACTTAGACATCTGTGTTAATATGGCACCCTTATCTGTTATCTTATTTTTAAGAATGTTATCGAAGGCTGATATTCTGTCAGTTGCAACCATTATAAGGCTGTCACCGTTATCATATACTTCTCGTACTTTACCCTCTTTAAAAGGCTTATATTCCTGCATGTTATTGTCCTCCATATATTTATGCAATTTTTTATAGTACGATTATAGTACACCAAGTTTTATAAAGTCAACGTCAATACCTACTAAAATAAATAAAATAAGTATTGTTTTATAATGGATATTAGTTATAATTATAAATGTAGAAAATTACCGGGAGGAAATACATATGGTTGATAAAAGACGCCACAAAAGAGTTAAGGTCAAGCTTAACCTTGTTGTATCCAACATTTTTGACCAGAATGCGGATATGATTAAAATTGACTCGCCTATTGAAGTCAAGGATGTTTCAAGATCGGGTATCGGTTTTATTACAAAAAGCATTCTTCCAATGAATTATTATTTTAATTCCGCACTTACTTTTGACGATGAGGACTCCATCCTTTACAGCGTTGTTAAAATTATCCGTTGTGAAGCGTTAGAGGATGATGAATACTCTTACGGCTGTGAGTTTGTGGGCATGGCTCCCGTTCTCGGATATATCTTTGATAAACTTGAAGCGAAATAATATATGTTAAAAACCTTGGAAAATCATATTAACGGTTTCCCAAGGTTTTTATTATCTGTTAGTCTGCAGGTTCTTCGTCACATTAATCTTTTTAATGCTGATTATTGAAGGGATAAATGCAAGTGCATATATTATTAAAATTATAATAACTGCCGGCATTACATCTTTTAATGTAAATTTAAAAATATAACTGTATAAATTCTTCTTTGTATATAAATATACAATGTAGCTGGCTGCATACGAAAATCCGCTGCCCAGTATCAGGGATAAAATAACTGTTCTTGTGTTTTCATATAACTGAATCAGACATATTTTATTATTTTTTATTCCGATGGCTTTAAGCATGGCAAAAATATTTTTATTGGTGTCAAATTTATCATATAGCGAAATCAATGTATTCAATGATAAAAGCACAACAAGGATAGCAAAAAGCGTATAAGCGAAAATATTCATAACTAATTGTCTAAGTTGTATGTCATGATTTTTTTCATAAATGTTTACAACGTCTATGTCATTAATTCCTTTAAAGAATTCATATATTTTTTCATCATCATTACTAAGATTATTAAAAAGTATCATTTGCGGATATCTGTAAAATTCCAATTTTCTGAATATATTCATATTAACCAGAATCACACATCTGTAATAGGAATCCGGAATCTGTATTTTTATATCCGGAATACTGTCAGCCACCGTCAGATAATATTTTGACATATCTGTTGCACTGACAAGATCGTATTGTATCTTCGCACCTTTTCTTAATCCGTTGGAGAATCCCGTATTGTTTGGCGATGTTACATTTTCAACGACAATACACTCATCATCGGAAATATTCTTAAATGCTCCGTCATACAGCTTTTTATATATTTCTTCATCAACTCCGACAAAAATAAAATTATCCGAATATGTACCATATTTATTAACATAGAATTTTAGATAATTTTCATTTGACAGTTTTGAATAATACTCTTTATATTTTTCTGAAATATCTTTTTTATCGACTTCAACTATTACATTTGAATAATATACAGGACATATATCAAACAATGAAGGCTGTGCAACCATGTCATCATACATTTTCTGTATTTCATCAGAACCATATATTATGGATTCAACATCTGAATATTCGTAGTTTATTTTATATTCATAACCGACATTTTCTTCATATCCAAACAGATAAACAGAGAATACCCTGAATAATGTAATTGCAGTAAATGCCAGCACAATAACCAGGACAGACAGTATATTTTTCTTTTTATATGATGACATATTAATTTTTGCTATCCGTACGAATGGCATTTTTTTCTTATAAAGCCTGCTTTTCTGTACTGTTTTTTCACTGATATCGGAACTATTGGCTACAGATTTATATATGTTTCCTTTGATGATGTTCTTTGAGATATTATATGCCAGCAGACCTACGATAAAAACAACTGCTGTATCCAATATAATTATCTGACAAACCAACTTCCATATATGAAATCCTTTTGCTATACTGTTAACAAAAATGCCGGAACAGATACCGGATATTAATGTTCCTGAAATCACACCCGTTATCACAAGTTTCATAATGATTTTCGTAAAATTCATCCGTAATACAGCTGCTTTAATTCCCAATGAACGGAATACTGCCAGGTCGGATTTTATCTTTTTACCTATAATAAAAATTATATTAAAAATGATTACAATAAACAGAAAAATCATCAGTCCCAGAATAATATATTTTAAAGATGAAAAAACATTAGTGGATTTTCCTGTCTCGTTAATCTCCGCATAAGTAAACAGATTGGTATTATATATAAAATCCGAATCACTTACATGGTATTTCTGTTTCAGTTTCTCTGCATCATTAACATATTTTTCGTGTATTGATGTACAGGCAATACTATACCTGCCATAATCAATGTTTTCATTATAGTAATAAAATAAAGACGGAATATAAGTATACATTGTTACATCCGGCATATTTATATAGACAATGCCGGTAACAGTATAACTTTTTTCTTCGATTTTTATTTGGGTAGTACCGTCATTTTTAAACTCAAGCCCCTGTTTATACAAAAACTTTTCTTCGCATAATACCTCATTTTCATTCTGAGGCAGCCGCCCTTCCTTGAGTTTTACATTCATTAATCCAAAGAAATCACTTTTAACTCTGTAATTATATAACTTATTCACAGGATCAAATTCCAAAGTATATACACAGGATTCATCAACACAATCTTCTGCTGTAATTTTTTCTGTGTCGGATTTGGAAATATCAGACATCTGGAAGTCATATTTGCCATATAATTCTTTTCCGGTCTTTATATCACTGTATTTTTTTATTTCAAAAAAAGACCAGTACAGACTGGCAAACACCATACATACGCATGTAATTATGACAAGCAGTATGCTGATTTTTGTTTTCTTACGGAGTGCCTTATACATTAACTTAAATATATTGGTATTATACATTATCAGCCTCCACATTAATATTCACTATCCTGTCCGCATAATGTATAAGACTGTTGTCATGTGTTACAAACACCAAAGATGCTTCATATTCACTACAGCAGGTCACAAGCATATCCATAACCTGAATACTGTTTTTATAATCCAGGTTACCCGTTGCCTCATCTGAAAAAATAACATCCGGATGGTTTACCAATGCACGTGCAATAGATACTCTTTGTTTCTCTCCCCCGGATAATTGATGAGGAAGATGGTATAAACGGTTTTCAAGTCCTAACCTTTCACACAAATTAATAACATCATCAATCTGATACTCTTTCCCTGCTCCCACCAGTGGTATGAGAATGTTATCAATTACAGATAATGTTGGTATAAGGTGAAAATCCTGAAATATAAAACCAAAATTGTTAATCCTTATATCACTCATCTCATTGTCAGTGAGTTCAAAAATATTTTTCCCTTTATAAATAACCTTTCCGGAATCAGGTTTATCTATACCGCTTAAAATATTCAGAAGTGTACTTTTTCCACATCCTGACGGTCCCAGTATTGCAACTTTTTCGGATTTGTTCAGATTAAAATTAAAATTATTATATATATTAATTTCTTCATTACCGCTTTTATATACTTTATTTATTTCCTGTCCGGATAATATACATAAATCGTCCTTCATGAATGTCTATTCCTCCTACTCTTCCGAATCTGTGAATATAACATCCATATCATAATCAGATAATTTAATGTTTTTATTTATATGTGTTAAGATACGGTTTCTATAATTAATTTCAATGTCAAGATTTTTTATATATTCTATAATCTCATCATCTGTCATATCGCCTTTATACAAAATCAGACTCATCAAAAAAACATTATCTTTTTCATATCCCTTTACTTTTTCAACCTCTATTGAGCCTTCCTTATATATGATTGGCGAATCAGCATCATCAAGGACAAGATATCCCGAAATTTCTGACGCATCGAATATACTGTTGTTTTTGATATCAAGGGATACACCCACAAGAATATAATCATCTATACTGTCGCTCTTAAAAATATCATTTTTTCGTATTTTTTGTACCAAGGAATCATTCTGTAAACTCTCATATGTTTTTTTAAGATTATCTACATTTCCGAAATTTGCCTCATCTAATTTCGTTATTCTTATTGTTCCTTTCTCTACTTTAACATTGCCTCTGATATTAAGGAATAAAAATAATGCTATTGCGATTATTATGACTGCACTTACTGTTATGAGTATTTTTTTCTTCATACTTCCCTCCTTTATGAAAATGATATAACATAAAAATTCGTTATCCCATTATTGACCATGTAATTATAAAATGTATTTATATTTTCATTTTTTCTGTTTGATGTATGTGCACAATATCTTACAACGCTGCCACTCTTTTGAGTAATAATAACAGAATGTATCTTACCATTCCGGTCATATGACGCTTCAATACAATTACTGTTAAATAAGATAAGTGTTACAATTGTTGCTAATGTTATTAAATATTTTTCATAATGGTTTCTCCATCAGTTTTTTTCTTTATTATTTTTCACTAACTTTTTAGGTATTTCAGGCTGATAAAGAATAAATCTGCATCCAGCGCTGGCAATCAGACTACCAAGTGAATTAATTAGTTTATCCATATTTTTCTTAGTATTTATTTTATTTTTTGAATTCATATACTTAATTTCCTTTCTATTGCATATTCTCTATATTTTTTTACTCTCTCTTTGAAAATTACTTTCACATAATACTTTTTTATTTTTTTCTATACCAATTAATAATAACAGCAAAATAGTTGTATAACATACAACTATATTTGATGTAACCTTTGTCTCAGTATAGAAGTAGAAAATTGTTGATATAGAAGTGTAAAATATACTTAATATTCCTGTAAATATCTTTTTCTTCTTTTTTCTCTCTTGGTCAAGCTTTAAATTAGCACAATCTACAGGAGATAAAATTACAATCATAGTTGCCAAAGTGATTTCCAGAATCTTACCTACCGTAAAACTTATATTCCATAATTCGGGAATATATATATTTATAAAATATATTAAAACCGAAAAAAGCAGACAGACATCTACGGTACCTGCATGTACTCCCCCTGACGTTTTTCTCAAAGGTATAAATACCAGTAAAAAAACTAACATTTCTTTAACCTTCCTGCAAACGACTCCAATTGTAATTGCACATGTCCAAAATATGATATTTTGAAATATATATTCAAATACATAAATATATACTTCGTAATCTTCATCAGTTAAGATCATATTTTTTGTTATGATTTTTCCTATTTTATCTAAAAAAAGCCTAACCAAGTTGTCATCACCTCACCCGGTTAGGTTATCATATTTTCTTTATAATTTTATCGTTCAGTACTGAATGGCAGATATATCAGTACTGAGTGGTAAAATAATTGTTGCTTTATATTTTTCTTTATCCACTTTAATACTGTATGAACCAGAATATTTGGTAACAATTTTTTCTATATTCTCGATTCCACAATCACGTTTTAGCATTGCCTCTGTATCAAAACATGTATTCTCAATATCAATTATAAAATTACTATTATCCATAATAACAGCTACATCTATTAAACAACTATTATCTGATATTTTTTTTACATAATTGACTGCATTTTCCGTAAGATTGCCAAGCATAATTGACATATCCCTATTGTCAATATTTAATGCATTACTATCAATCACTACCTCAGTTTCACATTTTATATTAAAATTATCACATTGATTTATCAAATTGCTTAACATTACATCAATTACGACATTACCCGTATTAACTTTTTTGTATGTACAATTAACTTCACCAAGCGTAGCATCTATGTATTCCAATGCCTGCACGCTATTGCCTTCTTCAATCATACCTGCTATTGCTTTCATATGTTTATTTGTATCATGAAGCATCCTCCGTAACTGCATATAACTATCTGACATTTGTGCAAATATATCTTCCTGTATTTTTACACTTTTTTCTAACATTTGTTCCCTTTCTTTGTGCTCAAACATATCAGAATAATTATCCACAAAAATATATAAAATAAAATTTAATATAACAACAGCAATTGAAACCACTCCAATCTGTGGCAAATATTGCCCTGTCATATCTATCATCAGATAAGATATACCAACCATTTCAATTATGCTTACCAATATACTTATTAAAAAAATATATTTAAACCTCTTGTCTTTCAGACAATTTTTCTTTTTGTATATTAATGAAATTATAACAATAAATACAAAATCAATTAATTTTGAAATCATAACTTTAACATAGTAGTATTGTCCTGATAGTCGTTCATCTCCTATAAAAGAAAAATACTGACAACTATCATTTCTGATGCTATACCAATAATATTAAAACCAACGGATGCAATAACTTTCTCGTACAACTTTGATTTATATAGAAATGTCAAACAAAAGAAAACAATCTGCCAGGCAAAAATATTTATGAATGAATTATTGAACTTATCAAAAATCCAATTAAAAGAAACCATCACAATTATATAGATTAAAAGTACAAAGCATTTTTTTACTTTGTAATTTTTTCCCATTAATACATCATATAAAAAAATGATTACAATGGCATCCAGAATATCTCCAATAATTTCATATGCTCCACCCACTATCTTCCAATCCTCCTAAGCACATTTTCAGCAAACGCTTCCTTTAGTATCGGCATATTACTTCTACTGATATTTACATTACGTCCGTTTCTCATTTCAATCCTATTTCCCATCCACTTATATATATTCATAATATTTACAAGTATTGACCGATGAGCAAATAATAGCATATTTTTATATTTACTATTAAATTCTTTTAATTTTCCTTTTACATATAATTCACCACTCATAGTTGTTATTAAAATATCACTATTACTCCTAATGGATTTTACGCTCTCTATTGTACAAATATCCGATATCGAAATAATTATTTTTTTGTTATTTTGGTTGACAATAACTCTTTTATCTTCCTCACAACTCATGTAATCTAATATTTTATTCATCTTTTCTTTAAATATTTCATATTTAAGGGGTTTAGAAAAAAACTGGGCTGCCCTTACGTCAAAACTTTGCTGCATATATTCAGGATAATTCGTTACAAACATTATAGTGACGTCATGATCCGGAATTCTCCTGATTCTGTCTGCAACCTCTATACCATCATTTTTTCCAATTTCAATATCAAGAAAAATCATGGTGTATTTTCCTTTTTCATACGAAGCAAATAAATCCTCACCAGTCGCAAAAAAATCAACATCTATTTCAATATTTTTTTCAACGGAATATATACATATCAAATCCTTAATTCGGTCTCTTTCAAATTTTTCATCATCACAAACTGCAATTTTCAATTTTAATCGTCTCCAACTCATCATTCAACTCAATGTGTCTCTATTTTTTGATTGTACAATATACACTAACTAAACACAATGAATTTTCCACATAATTTTACGCACACATTTCAAAAAATGTGTTTAAATTTTAATTGATTTTTTTAGTCGTCACAGGTACAATAAAATCAGCACATAATTACGTATTCGCTGTGCGTGAATTTTTTAAGGAAGAGGGTGAATGAGTGAATCTTCAAGAGCGAGCAAAAGAAGTGGTTG